>LIDZ01000007.1_pt1 | contig 246826 bp, 230 predicted proteins | sample 644651 | NCBI WGS metagenome assembly LIDZ01 (sample SAMN03856242, study PRJNA289617) | food metagenome | isolation source: wine grapes on drying loft during traditional withering process | host: Vitis vinifera cv. Corvina | place: Italy: Gargagnago di S. Ambrogio di Valpolicella | collected 2014-01
TTAATATCCTTAATATCCTTAATATCCTTAATATCCTTAATATCCTTAATATCCTTAATATCTTTAGGATCATTTTTCTTTTCTTCTTTAGCTACATTTATTATGTTTTCTTTAACCAATTCTGCTAATGGAAGATTATACTTTTCTCTAATCTGATTTTCTATATCTAATGCGACTTCTGGATTCTCTTTCAAATATATCTTAGAATTTTCTCTTCCTTGGCCTAATCTTATATCACCATATGAAAACCAGGCTCCACTTTTTTGAACTATTTCTTCTTTTACCCCAACATCCACTATGTTACCATTTCTTGAAATGCCTTCATTATACATAATATCAAATTCAGCTTGCTTAAATGGTGGAGCTACTTTATTTTTAGTAACCTTAACTCTTGTTCTATTTCCCATAATAACATCGCCTTGTTTTATAGAATCTATTCTTCTAATATCAAGTCTTACGGATGCATAAAATTTTAATGCTCTTCCTCCAGTTGTTGTCTCTGGAGAACCAAACATAACTCCTATTTTCTCTCTTAATTGATTTATGAATATAGCAACACAATTAGTCTTACTTATTGTTCCTGCAAGTTTTCTTAAAGCTTGTGACATAAGTCTTGCTTGAAGACCCATGTGTGAATCTCCCATTTCGCCTTCAATTTCGGCTTTAGGTACTAATGCTGCGACAGAGTCTATTACTATAACATCAATGGCTCCTGAACGAACTAAGGCCTCCGCTATTTCAAGACCTTGTTCTCCTGTATCAGGTTGAGATATTATTAAACTATCTATATCCACGCCAAGCCTTTTCGCATAACTAGGATCTAAAGCATGTTCTGCATCTATATATCCTACAGCGCCTCCTTTTTTTTGTGATTCTGCTGCTATATGAAGAGCCAGTGTAGTTTTTCCTGAACTTTCTGGTCCATAGATCTCAATAATCCTGCCCTTAGGTACTCCACCAATTCCAAGTGCTATATCTAAGTCTAAGCACCCAGTTGATATCGCCTCCATCTTTGCAATGTTATTCTCTCCTAATTTCATTACTGATCCTTTTCCAAATTGCTTTTCTATATGACTCATTGCACTCTCGATTGCTTTTAATTTTTCTGCATTTATATTTGCCATAATATCAACTTCCTCCGATCGAACTTATGTTCTACTTTAATTATAAATTAATTTTAACTTATAGTCAATAATTAGTTCTAAGAAAAATCCCTTCTTTATTTATTCAAAGAAGGAATCATCTTAATTTATATCCAATTTTCTATATTCTTAAACATAAAGTTTAATTACAGTCTGAATTTCTTATTTATCACTGGAAACAGCTTCTTTATTTTTCTTAAAGTAATCATAACCTGAAATTAAAGTTATAACCACCGCAACCATAAGCATTATAGCTGGTACCGTCGTAAAAAATTCCTTCAGATAATAATTATCAGCTATTAGATGTTTTAAATATATTGAATCATGTATATTTACTTGTAATAACAATAAAATTATAGCTATTATTTGTATTACAGTTTTAAATTTTCCCCACTTACTAGCCGCAATAACTCTGCCTTGAGCTGCTGCTATTGATCTTAATCCAGATACTGCAAATTCACGTGCAATTATAGCAACCGCTGCCCACGATGGTACTATATGTAACTCAACTAAAGAAATCAACGCTGCAGTAACTAATAATTTATCTGCTAAAGGATCCATTAATTTTCCGAAATTAGTTATTTGATTTCTGCTTCTAGCAACATATCCATCTAGCTTATCAGTTATTGAAGCTAATATAAATATAAAAGTAGCTATAAAACTTCCATATGGTATTCCTTTCCTAGCTATAAATACTAAAAAGACAGGAACTAAAAATATCCTAATTAAGGTTAACTTATTTGCAAGATTCATCTACAACAACTCCCACTAAATCATAATCCATATTCCTAACTATTTTGACTTTTACAAATTCGCCAATTTCTATATTTTTTGATGACTCGAATAGTACATTTGCATCTATATCAGGAGCCATTTCATAGCTTCTTCCATAGTAATGTTTGCCATTATATCCTTCAACAAGAATATCATATAACTTTCCAATTTTCAATTTATTTATTTTTTCAGATATATCCTTTTGCATTAGCATTAATTTTTCTTCTCTTTTTTTCTTAATTCCCTCTATTATTTGTCCTTCCATTTTTGCAGCTGGAGTATCTTCTTCTTGAGAATAAGTAAATACACCTACCTTATCAAGCTTGTATTCCTCAAGGAAATGTATTATTTCGTTAAAATCTTCTTCTGTCTCTTTTGGAAATCCAACTATAAATGTTGTTCTTAAAACAATTTTTGGAACTTTTTCCCTTAATTTTTTTATTGTATTTATTATATCTTGTTTACTTGTTTTTCTTCCCATAAGTTTTAAAATTTTATCACTTATGTGTTGAATAGGTAAATCTAAATATTTTACAACTTTTTCATTGTTTGCAATTTCATCTATAAGCTCATCATATATCTCTTCTGGATAACAATACAGTACTCTAATCCATTTAATTCCTGCAATATTAGACAATTCTCTAATTAATAGATGAAGAGTTTTCTTTTCATAAATATCACTGCCATATAAAGTAGTATCTTGAGCTATGAGTATTATTTCTTTAACTCCACTCTCACTTAAAGCCTTTGCTTCATTTATAACGTTTTCCATTTTTCTGCTTCTAAATCGCCCTCTTATTTTAGGAATTATGCAATATGTACAAAAATTATTACATCCCTCTGCGATTCTAATATATGCACTCTCTTTTTGAGTTGTAATAATTCTTTTTCCTTCATTAATATTATCATCAGAGTAATTTAAAAGTTCCGAAGCTTTAGTATTTCCTTCTATAAAATCTGTTATAAACTCATTTATTTTATTATAGTCATTAACTCCAAGCATTATATCTATTTCTGGTATTAATTTTCTAAGTTCGCCTCCATATCTTTGAGTAAGACATCCTGTCGCTATAAGTAGTTTACATTTGTAATTAATTTTATAACTTGCCATTTCTAAGATTGTATCAATAGACTCTTGCTTTGCACTTTCTATAAATCCACATGTATTTACAATAATTATATCTGCATTTTTAGGGTCACTTGTTATTTCATACTCATCACTCATCTTACCTAGTATTATTTCTGAATCAACTCTGTTTTTATCACAACCTAAACTTACCATTCCCACTTTATATTTATTATGTGTATCTTTGCATTTCATTTCTGCTTTTGTTATTTCCAATTTACTTTCACTCAAGTCTTTATATCCTCCTGTATTCTAATAGTTTTAATTATAGCAAATTTAAACTGTATTTTACAAGTCACTAAATCATTATATATACTATTATATTACACGAAATTTATTTTATTATTGCAATATAAAGTCTTTATATAAAAAAGTTAACATAAAATTTAATTTAATTTTATACTTAGTTTTAAATCATTCAATTTTAAGCTATAAATATTTAAATATGTTTTATATATTCTTAGTTTCATTATCATCATCTGAAAGTTGTTGTTTTGTAACCAGAACTTGTCTTGGTCGACTTCCATCTTTTTCAGTTATAATTCCTCGTTCTTCTAGCTGATCCATAATTCTAGAAGCTCTATTAAATCCTATTCTAAATTTTCTTTGAATGAATGAAGTCGATGCTTGACCATAATCTATTACAGAATCTATTGCTTCGCTTAGTAATTCATCTGCATCATCTCTATTATCGCTGGTATCTACATTTTTTGAGTCTGCAGCACTATTAATATGATCAATTATATCTTCCTTGTAATTACTGTTTCCTTGTTCACTTTTTATAAATGAAACAACTTGCTCAACTTCTTCTTCAGATATAAAACAGCCTTGAACTCTTAGTGGCTTACTTTCTCCTACTGGATAATATAACATATCACCTTTTCCGAGAAGTTTTTCTGCTCCTGCTCCATCTAAAATAGTTCTAGAATCTATTTGAGATGAAACTGCAAAAGATATTCTAGATGGTATATTTGCCTTGATTACTCCAGTTATTACATCTACTGATGGTCTTTGAGTTGCTATAACTAAGTGCATACCAGCAGCTCTGGCCATTTGAGCTAATCTTCCGATATAATCTTCTACGTCATTTGGGCACACCATCATAAGATCTGCAAGTTCATCTATTATTATAACTATATAAGGAAGTTTTTGTTCTATGACTCCTTTATTGAACAATTCATTATAAGATTCCATGTTCCTAACTCCTAAATCTGCAAAAAGCTTATACCTATTTGTCATTTCATTTACTGCCCAATTTAGTGCTGCTGCCGCTTTTTTAGGGTCTGTAACTACAGGAATTAGAAGATGTGGTATTCCATTATAAACATTTAATTCAACAACTTTTGGATCAACCATAAGAAGTTTGACTTCATCAGGATTATATTTATATACCAAACTTATTATAAGTGAATTTATACATACACTTTTACCAGAACCAGTAGCCCCTGCAATTAGTGTATGAGGCATTTTATTTAAATCTCCTACAACACATTTACCTGAAATATCTTTGCCTAATGCAAATGCCAATTTCTTCTTAGAATTAATGAATTCATCATTTTCTAATACTTCTCTTAAAAATACTGGTGTTTGCTTTTTATTTGGAACTTCTATGCCAACTACTGCTTTTCCTGGAATTGGAGCTTCTATTCTTATTCCTGAGGCTGCAAGCCCTAGCGCTATGTCATCTGATAAGTTTACTATCTTGCTAACTTTAACTCCCGGACTTGGTTGAAGTTCAAATCTTGTAACAGAAGGTCCTTTAGTTACTTGTGTGACTTTAGCATCAACTCCAAAGTTAGATAATATTTCTTCAAGTTTATTTGCATTTTCTATTAATTCTTTTTTATCACTACTATTAAGCTTTGTATTAGAATTTAATTTTAATAATTCTAAATTTGGATGTTTGTATTCTTTTTGTTCTTTATTTTCAAAGATATGCTCTTGTATTTCTTTGTTAACCACATCTTTAACATCATTATCCAGATTTTCTTTTTTGCGACTATTCTTTTGTACTGTTTTATCTGGAGACTTATCAATTTGAATATCTGAAGCAATCTCAAATTTCAATTGTGATACGTCTTCTTCCTTTTCATTTGAATCTTTCATAAAATCTAGAATCTTTATTTTTTTATCAACTCCAGATAAAAAAGCCTGCTTTTCGTTTTGATTTTTTTCTTCATTTTCTCCTTTTTCTACTATATTTATGAAGTTTTCACGAGTCTTTTGTTTTTCGTTTTTTTCTTTTACCTTTTTACTTCTATTGTTTTTTATCTTTTCTCCTCTATTATATGCCTTTATACCTAAGTCATATAAAGTAATATCAAAAATTAGAATAACAGCTATTATTGAAAAAGCAAGAAGTATAATATATGTTCCTAGAACCCCTACCATTTTATAGAGTGGATAGCATATAAAATACGATATTATTCCTCCATGCATAGTTTTAGTATTATCGGTAATTATCGATTTAACATTATCGAAAAAATAATTCTGATAATCTAAGCTTTGAATATTTATAGTTCCAAATGTTAACATAATTACAACTACCAATATCGTTATTCCAAAAAAGCTCTTGTTAAGTTTAATATTTCCTCTTGTTTTGATATATTGAAATCCAAAATATATCAAATAAATAGGTAATGTATTTGCACCTATTCCAATTACTATATATGATATTTTTTGTGCTAAAGACGATAATATTCCAGCTAAAGAAGTATATATTGCTATGCCAAGTATTATTCCGGTTGCAATATACACTATTCCTACTATATCAGGATTTATTATATTGTCATCTTTCTTACTTTTCGTAGTGCTATTTTTTCCTTTAGTCCTACCCAACTTAAATCACCTCATATATTTTTATTTCTACATTAAATTATTATACTCCTCTATTTTTAATAAACATATTTATTAAAATTAATATCTTTATTAGAAACGGAACATTTATTCTCCTTTAATAAGATAACACTAAAAACAAAAATCGGCTATAGATTTTTATCTATAACCTCATAAATGGAAGTTTTATGTTCTATTTAAATCAAATTATATTTATACACACATAGATTACCTCAATCTAATATAATTCCATTCTTATGCAGGACAATCTTAGAACGTCTAAAGATCATCTAAGGCACATAAAATAAAATGGATTTCTATTTTTCTATAAGTTCATTAAGTTTATCTAAAGCTTCATGTATTCCTCCCACCTTATCAATAAGCCCGCAATCTACTGCTTGCTTTCCAATCAGCATCGTACCTACATCATTTAACAAATCATCTGTCTGTAACATAAGGTCTTGTAACGTGTCTTGCTTTATATTAGATGTTCTTACTATGAATTCATTTACTCGCTCTTGCATTTTTTTAAAATATTCAAATGTTTGTGATACTCCAATCACAAATCCATTCATTCTTACAGGATGAACTATCATTGTCGCAGATGGAGTTATAAATGAAAAATCTGAAGATGTTGCTAGAGGCACTCCTATAGAATGCCCCCCCCCAATTACTATAGATACTGTAGGTTTAGACATGCTACTAATCATTTCAGATATAGCAAGACCTGCTTCTACATCCCCTCCAACTGTATTTAATACAATAAGCAATCCTTTCACTTCTTCATTTTGTTCAATATCTATTAATTGCGGTATGATGTGTTCATATTTTGTAGTTTTTGTTTGTGGTGGAAGAACTGAATGCCCTTCTATTTGACCGATTATAGATAATACTTGAATTTTTCTATTTGGGTTTATTAAATCTGTATTTCCAAGTTCTTTCACATTATTTATTCTATCTTGTACTTTAGATGTATCAGTATTTTCTTTATTTTTATTTTTTTTACTCATAGTTCCTTTATTCATAAAATAAATCCTCCTATACTTTCTTTTGTATATTCAAAAATAACAAACTAGTATTCTTTATTTTGTACATTAGGAGTTATTTTATTCATAATTTCAATTTAATCATTCTTTAAGGCATAGGAAAGAAAGTAACTAGGCATATTTTAAAGCTTAAAGGTTTTATGTAAAACATTTATTGCAGCTTTTTCATCTTCAGAGTGGACTAAACACCAAATTGTCATATGTGAGTCTGCTGTTTGCAAGACTTCTATATTATTCTTACTTAAAGCTTTTATAATCTTAGCCATGACACCTGGTATTCCCTTCATCCTTGATCCAATAACTGCCACTTTGCTGCAGTTTTCTATTAAATTATATTTTAATTTAGAATTATATAGAATATCTTCTAAATTAACTTTATCTTTTTCATTTATAGTGAAAATTTGTTCAGTTGGAAATATATTTATTAAGTCTAAACTAATTTTATTCTCAGCGACTAAATCTAAAACATGTTTATATTTAGTATTTCTTTCATTTTCAGAGATTCTAATAGAAACTTGAATTCTATTTTTTTGACTAGTGATTCCAGTTATCAATCTATTATTACCTTTATCACCAAAGTTATTTATTAAAGTTCCCTTGCAGTTACTCATAGTATTTTTAATTAATATAGGAATATTTCCTTCCATAGCAACTTCCACAGCTTTTGGATGAATCACATTAGCACCTTTATCGGCTAATTGAAATACTTCATTATAACTTATCACATCAATTAGATTAGCATTTTCAACTATTCTTGGATCAGCTGTCATAATTCCGTCTACATCAGTGTATATTTCTATAGCTACAGCATTAAGTGCAACTCCTAAAATAGATGCTGTAGTATCACTGCCACCTCTACCTAATGTGGTTAAATACCCATTTTCTGTAATCCCTTGAAATCCTGTTACTACAGGAACTTTTCCTTCTGCTATTAGCTCTAAAATTTTCTTAGGTCTAACTTCAATGCAAGTAGCCTCTGTAAAATTATTATCAGTTAATATGCCTGCTTGCCCACCAGTAAGAGGCATAGCATCAATCCCAGCATTATATAAATCATTAGTCACAATAACTGCACTTATAATTTCTCCACAACACATAAGCAAATCTTGAGCTAATTTATTTGTGTTTTTTAATTTTTCATCTACTAAAGATACCAGTGTGTCTGTAGCATAAGCATCACCTTTTCTCCCCATCGCTGAGACCACTAAAACTGGGCTATATCCATCTCCAATTGCACTTTTAACCTTTTCAATCATTTGCTTTCTATTCTTATCAGTTGATACTGAAGTTCCGCCAAATTTTTGTACAACTATTTTCATTGCATTTCCTCCTAATTATAGCTTTACCTTTTTTATTACGTCTTCATCTGCATCTAATATAATAGTTTTGGCTCCAATCTTCTTTACGCATTCCCATGGAATTTCTAAAAAATCCTTACTAGTAAAAAAGTTAAATTTGCCACCACTTAAATTAACTATTAAATATTTAAGATTTCCTTGGTCATCTATTATTAAATCGTTATTTAATAAATAATCATATTTTTCCCCATCATTAATATTTATAAGCTCATATCTCTCTATCTCACTTAAATATTTAATTTTATTTTCTTCGCTCATAGAAAAAACCTCCTTTAGTCTTCATAAAATAATATGAAACAAGGAGGTGTATTATTACATCATTAATTATAACTTGATATTATTATTATGATTAGAATTATCATAAGCTCTAGCATTTTTTAAAATTATAGAATCTAATTTATCATATTCGACATTTTGCCCAACATAAGCTGCATTTATAACTCCTTTTTTAAAACATGTATCCAGAACATATTGTATATCCTCTTTACCTATATTATCTATCTTTTTTATAATTTCTTCTTGAGTTTTTATTTTGTTTCTAAAAAGATATGTTTTTGCATTTGCAAACATCCTTGAACTAGTACTTTCAAGCCCTAGAATATAATTAGCTTTAATTTTTTCCTTATTTATTTCAAGTTGTTTGCTAGTTATTCCATTTTTACTAAATAAATTGATTTCTTTATTTATAACTTCTAAAGCTTTTTCTCCATAGTTTCTATTTAAACCTGCATATATATTTAAAGTACCAATTCCTTGAAATGGTTGTAAATATGATGTTATAGAATAACATAATCCTAATTCTTCCCTTACTTTTTGAAAAAGAATTGATGAAGCTCCATTCCCAAATATATTATTAAGAAGTACTAATGCATAGTTATTTTTATCACTATATGGTAATCCTCCTAAACCTAAAGAAATATGCAGTTGTTCTATTTCTTTTTTCGCATATGCAGAATCAACTTGTATTGTTGTTTCACTATACTCTGGTTTATATTGATTTTTACTTTCCCAAGAACCAAAATATTTATTAATTAAATCTTCTAGTTCCTTATCATCAAAATTACCACAAACTGATATTACAGAATTATAAGGCGTATATTTCTCACTAATAAATTTCAGTATTTTTTCTCTAGTAAATGACTTTACTAAAGGTATAGTACCAAGAATTGGATATCCCAGTGATTTTTCTCCAAAAGAAGCTTTAGAATGTATATCATCTAGTACATCTTCTGGTGAATCATCACTCATATTTATTTCTTCAATTACTACACCTTTTTCTTTTTCTATCTCTTCTGGATCAAATTTTGCATTTAAAATTATGTCAGAAAGTACATCTAATGATAGCTCCAAATGAGTATCTAATGCTTTAATATAATAACAAGTAGCTTCTTTACTTGTAAATGCATTAATTTGACCACCTACATTTTCAATTTCTTCCATAATTCCTTTTGAAGTTCTTTTATCAGTTCCTTTGAAGAACATATGCTCAATGAAATGAGATATTCCATTAACCTCAAGGCTTTCATTTCTTGAACCATTTTGAACCATAACTCCAACACTAATAGACCTTAAATGTTCTATTTTTTCAGTTACTACTCTTAATCCATTTTTAAGGGTATATATATTATGCATATTTTATGTGCCTCCTTTATAGTAAAAAAAAGGCAACTAATTGCCCCTTTATTTTTCTTCTTTATTTTCTTGATCTTGCAGTGCATCTTTTCTTGAGAGGTTTATCCTACCTTGGCCATCAATTTCTGTAATTTTAACCAAGATTTCATCTCCAATAGATACTACATCTTCCACTTTGTTTACTCTCTCGTTAGATAATTTAGAAATATGGACTAATCCTTCTTTACCTGCTAAAATATCAACAAATGCTCCAAAAGTAGTTATTTTAGTAACTTTTCCTAAGTAAACTTCTCCAATTTTAAATTCTTTAGTTAGGCCTTCTATTATTTTAAGTGCTTCTTTAACGCCTTCATGATTAGTTGAGCTTACAAATACAGTTCCATCTTCTTTTATGTCAATTTTAACACCTGTATCTTGTATTATCTTATTTATAATTTTTCCACCGGCTCCAATTACATCTCTTATCTTATCTGGATTTATGTGCATTGTTTTAGTCTTTGGTGCATACAATGAAACATCTTCTCTATTTGCAGAAATACATTCTTCTATCTTATCCAATATAGTAAATCTTGCTTTTTTAGCGCCTCTAATAGCATTTTCTACTACATTAAAACTAAATCCATGAAGTTTAGTATCAACTTGTATTGATGTTATACCTTCTCTTGTTCCTGCTACCTTAAAGTCCATATCTCCAAAGAAATCTTCTATTCCCTGAATATCTGTTATTACTGCCTCTTCTGATAAATCATCTGATGTGATTAATCCCATTGCAATACCAGCTGCTGGTCTTTTAATAGGTACTCCTGCATCTAATAGAGCAAGTGTTGAAGCACAAACTGATGCTTGTGAAGTTGAACCATTTGAGCTTAAAACTTCTGATACTAATCTAATTGTATATGGAAATTCTGCTTCTGATGGAATTAGAGGTTCAAGAGCTCTTTCTGCTAATGCTCCGTGACCAATTTCTCGTCTTCCAGGTCCTCTTAAAGGTTTTACTTCTCCAACACTGTATCCTGGAAAATTATAATGATGCATATATCTTTTAGATTGTACTTCATCTATTCCATCTAATATTTGGATTTCACTAATCGATCCAAGTGTTGCAACAGTCATTACTTGAGTTAATCCTCTTGTAAATAGTCCTGTACCATGTGTTCTAGGTAAAATTCCAACTTCGCATCCAAGTGGTCTCACTTGATCAAAAGCTCTTCCATCAGGTCTTCTCTTATCTTTTAAAAGCATGTATCTTACAACTTTTTTTTGCATAGTGTAAAGAACTTCTTTTATATCACCTGATTTACCAGCGTATTTCTCTCCAAATTTTTCATTTACTTTTTCATTTACTGCATCTATAGCATCATTTCTTTCATCTTTATCCATGATATACATTGCTTCTTTAACCATATCATGAGCAAATTCTTTAATATCTTTTTCAATTTCTGCATCTACAGTATATAATACTGGTATATCTTTTTTCTTTCCAAATTTAGCTACAGCTTCTTCTTGGAATGAAATAATCTTTTGACATTCATCAAAACCATATTTAATAGCATCTATCATAGTCTCTTCTGGTATTTCTTTTCCACCAGCTTCAATCATCATTACTCTTTCTTTTGTCGCACATACTGTTAAATGAAGAATGCTTTTTTCACGGCCTTCAGTATCTGGGTTTGTAACGAATTTACCATCAATAATTCCAACTTGCACTGCTGCTGTTGGAATTGTATACGGAATACTTGAAATACATAATGCAAGTGATGCTGCATTAATAGCTAAGATTTCTGGTATGTTGTCTTTTTCAACAGATACCACTGTAGTAACTATTTGAACATCATTTTTGTATCCTTTAGGAAATAGAGGTCTTAGCGTTCTATCAATAGCTCTACCATTTAGTATAGCTCTTTCTGATGGCCTTGCTTCTCTCTTAATAAATCCACCTGGAATTTTACCTACTGAATATAATTTTTCTTCATATTCAACACTTAGAGGAAAGAAATCTATTCCTTCTCTTGGCTGTTTTGATGCATTAACATTAGTTAAAATAACTGTTTCGCCATAGCTAGTAAATGTTGCTGCATTTGATAACATACCTATTTTTCCGAATTCAACTTTCAATTCTCTTCCAGCGATTTCAGTCGTTAGAACGTTATTCATAATTTGTGACCTCCCTTTAGGTTCATCTAATTATTATAATTTGTATATTTTTTAAAATAATAGAGCGGAATAACTCCGCTCTAAAAATTATCTTCTTAAACCTAATTCTTTGATTAAAGTTCTGTATCTTTCAACATCTTGAGCATTTAAATAATTTAAAAAACCTCTTCTTTGACCAACCATCATTAATAGTCCTCTTCTTGAATGGTGATCTTTCTTGTGAATCTTTAAATGTTCAGTTAAAGATGTGATTCTTTCAGTAAGTAATGCTACTTGAACTTCTGGAGAACCAGTATCCCCTTCACTTCTTCCAAATTTTTTAATTAATTCTAATTTTCTTGCCTTATCCATTATAAGTGCACCTCCGTGTATTATATTTATCCCCCATTTCCAAGTAAAAAGATGGCACCTTTAAACTTAGAATTAGGTTACATGTTTCATTATATCAAAAGTAACTATTATTGTAAACTATATTATTAAACTCTACATATAATTCTCATTTACTGCAAAAGATTGATCTTCTGCGAGCTGATTTTTTAGCGTCTCTAAACTATTAAATTTTTTTTCATCTCGGATCTTTTTTATGAAACTTATCTCTATTGATTCTCCATATATATCCTTATCAAAGTCCAAAATATATGTTTCTATTGTTAAATCCTTATTTTCTCCTACTGTAGGATTATTTCCAATTGATGTTATTCCTTTGTATATATTATTATTTACCTTTATATTGGTATAATATACACCAATTTTAGGTAAAATTAAATTTTCATTGTATTTTAAATTTGCTGTAGGAAACCCTATCGTCCTTCCAATCTTTTTACCATGAATAACTTTCCCATTTAATGTATATGGTAACCCAAGCATTCTATTAGCATCTAAAACATCTCCATTTTCTAAAGATTTCCTTATCCTAGTACTACTTACAATCGCATTATTATACATGCATGGCTCCATAACATATAATTCATACTTATATTCACTTTGTAATTTTTTTAGAAGTTCCACATTTCCTAAATTTTTATATCCAAATTCATAATTAAAACCTACAATAAATCCTTTTACATTATACTTAAACACCAAAAATTCTATAAATTCTTTAGGTGTCATCTTCATGAATTCAATATCAAATTTTTGAAAACAGAGTATATCTACTTTATGCTTTCTTAAAATTTCAGCTTTTTTATCATTATCCATTAAAAGTTCTGGTAAGTTTTCTTTATCTATAAGGGTTTTAGGATGATTTGTAAATGTAAAAACCATACTTTTGCCGTTATTTTTTGTTGCAACTTCTACCACCTTATATATTAATGAAAGATGTCCAATATGGAGACCATCAAAACTTCCAAGAGCTATATAATTATTAGAACTTTGAATATCTTGTGAATATTTATCTATAATAATCATTTCTTTACTCCTAAATTAAGATATCTAAAAAATAATCACCAAAAGATACCTAAATTAACAATTTTTCAATTTTAAAACCTTCATTATCTTGTTTTCCGATACCTATAAAAGTTTCTTTATTATCATAAACTCTATACAAAACATTTTTCTCTCTCTTCTCATTTGTTAATCGCGTATCAAATATCTTAACTCCATTTACTAATAACTTAGTAAATGAACTATCTACTGTGATTTTGGAATAAAATGAGAGGGCTTCTTCAATAGTTATTATATGATCTTTTATATTTTCTTTAGTTAGATCTTCTATATTAATACTATTTTCTTGTTTGAAAATCGATGTTTCACATCTATTTAAATCTGCCATAGTTGCTCCAACATTTAGTTTCTCGCCAATATCATAACATAGACTTCTTATGTATGTCCCTTTCGAACAATTTACTTTCATATATACAAAAGGTAAATCAATTTTTAAATTTGATATATTAAATATATTAATTCTTCTAGGTTCTCTTTCTATTTCAATACCTTGCCTTGCTAATTCATAAAGCCTTACTCCATTTTTTTTAAGTGCAGAGTACATTGGTGGAACTTGATCATATTCTCCAATAAAAGATAATATCGTTTTTTCAATCGCATCTTCAGTAAGATGTGAAATTTCCTTTTTTTCTACTACTTCACCTTCTAAGTCATATGTAGTTGTCTTTGTTCCTAGTAAAAGCTTAACTTCATATACTTTGACACTATTCATTATATAATCAATAGTTTTTGTAGCTTTCCCAAGGCATACCGGAAGAACTCCAGTTGCTTCAGGATCTAAGGTACCGGTATGTCCAACTTTTTTTTCATCAGCTAAAATTTTTATCTTTCTGACTACATCAAAAGAAGTCATTCCTTTATTTTTAAATACATTTAGTACTCCATTCATAATTTCATCTCTTCTTTAAGTACTTTCAATAAATTTTCTTTTGCCCGTGCAATATTTACGTTTTTTTGCATAATACCAGCAGCTTTTATATGGCCACCACCGCCAAACACTTCTGCAACTTTTCTTACATCTACATTATTTTTAGATCTTAAACTTCCTTTAACTCCATCTTCAACTTCTTTTAAAAGCACAGAAACTTCTACACCTTTAATTCCAAGGCTAACTGAAATTATATCTGAAGTATCAGTTTTTGGTATGTTAAAATCTTCGAGCATTCCTTTTGGTATTTGAAGAATTGCTACTTTATTATCTAAAAAAAGTTCTATATTAGATAAGACACTTCCCATTAATTTTATTTTGTTAAAAGGCTTATTATCAAAAAGATTACTGTGAATTTTGCTGTTATCTACTCCGATTCCTATAAGTTCTGATACTATACTATGAGTCCTGCTTGTAACATTTGAATGTCTAAAGGATCCAGTATCTGTTAAAATACCTGTATAAATTGCATTTCCTATAGCTATCCCAAGATCAGTTTTATCATCAAATTTAATTCCTAATTCCTTTATTAATAAATATGCTAGTTCACACGTAGCTGATGCTTTTATATCTACATAATTAATAAATCCATAATTCTCATTAGAGATATGATGATCTATATTAATTATTCTTCCATTATAATTGCTTAAGTCTGCAGATATTCTTTCAGTATTACCGCAATCTAATATTATTACTAAATCAGTATTTATCTTAGGTTCTAAATTATCATTATTTATTTCACTAGATAAAGAAAGGAAAGAGAAGTTATCACAAATAACATCTCTTGATATAATATAACAATCCTTTCCTAAATATCTTAATGCATTAAGTAATGCTAAAGTACTACCTATAGCATCGCCATCTGGAGACATATGGAATGATAACCCAATTCTTTTTGATTTTGAAATTTCTTCTTTTATCGCCTTAAAATTCATTATTCTTTACTTATCTTCTGAATTAATTCATCCATATGCATACCATAGTTTATAGAATCATCTAATTCAATAATTATTTCTGGGGTGTGTCTTAAATTTATCTTTTGGCCTACTTCTTTTCTTATAAATCCACTTGCACTCTTCAATGCTTCAAGATTAGTTTTCTTTTCTTCCTCACTTTTAGAGAATATGCTTACATAAACCTTAGCATATTTTAAATCTTTAGTAACCTGAACATCAGTAACCGAAATCATAGCCGTAATTCTCGGATCTTTGATTTCATTTCTGATCAAGCTACTAATCTCTCTTTTAAATTCTTCGTTAATTCTTCCACCTCTATAATTAGCCATTTATAAGTCTCCTCTTTTAAAGTTCTTTTCTCTTAATTGCTTCTATCATAAAGCATTCAATTATGTCGCCTTCTTTAATGTTATTAAACTTATCTACAGTTAAACCACATTCATATCCAGCATTAACTTCTTTTGCGTCATCTTTAAATCTCTTTAGTGATGATAAACTTGATTCAACAATTACTATTCCATCTCTTATAACTCTTGTTTCTGCATTTCTTTGAAGCTTACCAGTTAGTACATAACATCCTGCTATTGTTCCAATATTTGAAATCTTATACGTTTCTCTTATTTCTGCAGTACCTAATATAACTTCTTTGTAATCTGGTTCAAGCATTCCTATCATTGCTGATTTAACATCATCGATTGCATCGTAGATAATTCTATAAGTTTTAATATCTACTCCATCTTTATCTGCTTGAGCTGCTGCATTAGTATCAGGTCTCACGTTAAATCCTATAACTATTGCATTAGATGCATTTCCAAGTGTTATGTCTGTTTCAGTTATAGCACCAACACCACCATGGATAACTCTTACTTTTACATCATCTGTAGAAAGTTTTTCTAATGATTGCTTAATAGCTTCAACAGAACCTTGTACGTCTGCTTTTACTATTACAGCAAGCTCTTTAACTTTACCTTCCTTAATTTGATTATATAAATCTTCTAATGAAACCCTATGATTTGCAAGTAAAGTTTCTGCTTTCAATTTATCTTTTTTACTATCTGCCATATTTCTAGCAGTTTTTTCATCTTTTGCTTGATTAAATCTATCCCCTGCTTCTGGCACTTCTGAAAGGCCTAGAACTTCTACTGGAATAGATGGACCAGCAGATTTAATTCTCTTACCAGTATCATCAAACATAGCTCTTATTCTACCATATGTAGAACCAACTAGAATTGAATCTCCAACTCTTAAGGTTCCATTTTGAACTAATAAACTAGCAACTGCACCTCTACCTTTATCAAGTTTAGCATCAATTACAGTTCCTCTTGCACTTCTGTTTTCATTAGCTTTAAGTTCAAGCATTTCAGCTGTAAGAAGAACCATTTCAAGTAACTTATCAATGTTTAAATTTTGTTTTGCAGATACTTCTTCGCATATAGTATCTCCACCCCAATCTTCTGCAAGCAAGCCTTGATCTGCTAACTCTTGTTTGACTTTATCTACATTTGCACCTGGCTTATCAATCTTATTTATTGCGACTACCATAGGCACTCCTGCGGCTTTACAATGATCAATAGCTTCCTTAGTTTGTGGCATAATTCCATCATCTGCTGCAACAACTAGTATAACAATATCTGTTATCTGTGCTCCTCTAGCTCTCATTGCTGTAAATGCTTCATGCCCTGGAGTATCTAAAAATGTTATTTCTTCTCCATTTAATTTAATAGTATAAGCTCCTATATGTTGAGTTATTCCACCGGCTTCTGAATCAGTAACCTTTGACTTTCTTATACAATCAAGAAGTGATGTCTTACCATGATCGACGTGACCCATAACAGTTACAATTGGTGGTCTCTTCTGAAGATCTTTTTCATCATCTTCTTCTTCTACCTCAAAGACTTCTAATTCTGGTATCCCTTCTTTTTTCTCAGCAATTACCTCATATTCAAGACATACCTTTTTTGCTGTTTCAAAATCTATTTCTTGATTTATTCCTGCCATAACTCCTGAAAAAATTAATGTTCTTATTACATCAATTGAAGGTTTATTTAACTTTTCAGCTAATTCCTTAACTAATATACTTTCGCCTATTTCTATTCTTTGAGCTTCTTCCATACTCTTATCAGCTTCAGCTTTTAAAGATTCTTCTTCTTCTTCTTCTTTTTTAGTTTTTTTCTTTTTCTTGCTTACATTATTAAGTTGATCAGCTAATTGATCTTCATATATATCAACTATACTCTTTGAAGTCTCAGTTTTTTCTGCTAATGCTCCTGAATTATTTTCTGCTCTTCCTGCTAATAATTCTTTTATTAATGCCGCATCATCATCTTCGATTGTACTCATGTGATTTTTTGCTTCTATATTAAATTCTTCCATTAATATAGTTATTAAGTCTTTTGATTCTATATCAAGTTCTTTTGCTAATTCGTGTACTCTTATTTTTGACATACAGTCACCCCCATATTATTATCTACTCATATATTTTTTTCCTCCTCGTATAACGACAGCATTTTTTTTGCTATATCGTTATCTAGAATTCCTAAAAGCATAATTTCTTTACGCCCAATAGGAGTTCCTAGTTGATCTTTTGAGAAATCTTCAATATACGGTATATTTTTTTCTTTACAATGTTTTTTGAATTTTTGTTTAGATTTATCTGATAAATCATTAGATATTATAAATAGATAAATTTTAGTTTTATTTCTATAATCATCACATTTACTATATCCCTCAAGTAGATTTCCAGATTTTTTTGCAATACTTAGAAAGTTAAACAATTTATTCATTATTTACTTCATCCTTTAGCTTATCATAAATTTCCTCACTTATAGGAATTTCTAAGTTTCTACTAAGTCTTTTTGCTTTAAATGCTTTTCCTAAACATTCTGCATTTTTACAAACATATGCGCCTCTTCCTGATTTTTTACCAGTTAAATCAACACAAACTTCTCCCTCCGGAGTTTTTACTATTCTAATTAATTCTTTCTTTGGCTTCATTTCCATGCAGCCAGTGCACATTCTTAAAGGAATTTTCTTAGCCTTCATGAAAAGCACCTCACTATTCTTCTATTTTTTCAGCTGAAGTTTCTGTCTCTATTGAATCATCAACTTCAATATCTTCTGAAATTTCCAAATCATTTAAATCAGTAGTTGTTTCATTTTCTATTTCTACTTCTATATTTAGAAGTCTTTCATCTTCTGCATCTAAAGCTTCTTTTTGAGATTTACTCTTAATATCTATCTTCCAATTTGTAAGTTTAGCTGCAAGTCTTACATTTTGACCCTCTTTACCAATTGCAAGTGAAAGTTGATTATCATCTACAACCACTCTAGCAGATTTGTTATCCTCATTAACTACTACACCTAATACTTTTGCTGGACTTAAAGCATAAGCTATAAATTCTTCTGGGCTTTTGCTCCATTTTATTATATCTATCTTTTCATTTTTAAGTTCGTTAACTATACTTTGTACTCTTACTCCCTTAGGTCCTACGCAGGCGCCCATCGGGTCTACTTCTGCTTCATTAGAGTATACAGCTATCTTACTTCTTGAACCTGCTTCTCTTGAAATATTTTTAATTTCAACTACACCATCAAATATTTCTGGAACTTCAAGTTCAAATAATCTTTTCACTAATCCTGGATGTGTTCTTGAAACATGTATTTGGGGACCTTTATTTCCATTTTTCACTTCTACTATATATAGTTTTAACTTTTCATTGAATTTATATTCCTCATTTGGAATTTGTTCATTAGGACCTATTATACCTTCTAATTTTCCTAAATTAACAAAAACTATACCTTTATCTTTTCTTAAAATAGTTCCTGTAATTATATCAAATTCTTTTTCTTTATATTCATCATATATTATACTTCTTTCAGCTTCTTTTATCCTTTGAGTAACAACTTGTTTTGCAAGTTGAGCAGCAACTCTCCCAAAATTCTTAGGCGTCACTTCTATATTTATAATATCATCAACTTCATTTTTAGGGCTTAATTCCTTTGCCTCTTCAAGCGAGATTTCTGTTACATTATCATATACCTCATCTACTACTGTTTTTTGAGCATATACATGTATTTCTCCAGTTTCTCTATCTATATTTACTTTTACATTTTGTGCATTGGAATTTGCATTAGCATAATTCTTCTTATATGCTGCAACCATTGCGTCTTGAATAGTTGAGAAAAGTAGCTCTTCACTAATGCCTTTTTCTTTAACTAATTCCTTAAGAGCACCTACAAATTCTTCATTCATTTTTATACCCTCCTAGTTATAGTCCCCTTCTAAATTCGCATATTTTATTTTATCTTTTAGAATTTCAACCTCTGTTTCTGTTTCTGAGTCAAATACTAATATGCGGTCTTCTAAAACATCTTTTAATATTCCTTTTATACTCTTAGTTCCATTAATTGAACTAAGAAGTTTAACTAATACTTCTTTTCCTATGGAATCCTTAAAATGCTTTTCCTTATATAATCCTCTAGTAAGACCCGGCGAAGAAACTTCTAAATAATATGCTTCTTTAATTGGATCTTCAATATCTAAAATTTCACTGACTCTTTTTGATACTGTTGCACAATCGTCTAGTGATATTCTACCTTCTTCATTATCTATATATATCCTCAAGTAAAAATCTTTATCTTCTTTTATATACTCCACATGATATAATTCATACAATAATTCTGAAGTAATAGGTTTAACTAATCCTTCAATCTTTTCAATTAATGCATCTTTTTTCACTTTTCTAACCCTCCCTTTCATTTTAAAAACACATAGTTTGTAATTATCTTGTGCATTTTTAAAATTCATAATCAAAAACGCAACTATGTTAAATTAGTTGCGTTACAAACAGAAAGAGCGGGTAACTTTCCCACTCCTTTTTTCTAGCTATTAGTAATAAATCTATTTATATGATATCACACATAAATTCATATTGCAAGTCATACTGTTAATTTTCTTTAGGCATGCGAAAGAAAATGACAGACCAAAAATCTTCCTTCTATATCTTGAGTGCACAATCAAGATATAACTTTCTCCGAACTTTGGCATTTTGTAAATTAAAATAGTGATAACTGATTTGTATCTGACATGCCTTCTAAACATCCATGACTTGTTAATCCTTCTATAGCTGTTTTTGAAATTCCAGCTCTTATTCTCAAATCTTCTTTTGATATAAATTCTCCGTTTTTTCTAGCTTCAACTATTCCTTTTCCAGCATTATCTGCAAGTCCAGAAATAGCATTTAAAGGAGGACGAAGTGCTCCGTTTTCAATTATAAATTTTATAGCTTCTGATTTATATAAATCAACTCTTAAAAATTTTATTTTCCTCTTATGAGCTTCAAAACATAATTCAAGCACTGTAATAAGACCCTTTTCTTTTACACTAGCATTATTACCAAGCTCATATAATTCATTAAGCTTTGAATTAATTGCATTTTCTCCATGACATATTAAATTAGCATCAAAATCGTCTGCTCTAACAGTAAAATAAGTTGCATAATAGGCTTCTGGATAATACACTTTATAATATGCAATTCTAACTGCCATCATAACATATGCAACTGCATGACCCTTAGGAAACATATATTTTATCTTTTTACATGATCCGATATACCAATCTGGAACATCATTTTCCTTCATTAGCTCTTCATCTGCTTCTGATAATCCCTTGCCTTTCCTAACCTTTTCCATTATAGTAAATGCACTTTTAGGTGGTAAATTCTTATACATAAGATAAACCATTATATCATCTCTTGTGGCAATACATTCTTTTAACGTAGTAAATCCTTCTTTTATATAATATTGTGCATTATTTAGCCAAACATCTGTACCATGAGAAAGTCCAGATATTCTAACTAAATCCGAAAAACTTTTAGGTTGAGTATCTACAAGCATTCCTCGAACAAATTTTGTTCCAAACTCTGGTAATCCATAACTTCCAACTTCGCATTGAAGCTCTTCTCTTGTAACTCCAAGTGCTTCTGGAGACGTAAAAAGACTTATGACTTTTGTATCATTTAAAGGTATTGTTTTAGGATCTAGTCCTGTTAGATCTTGCAACATTCTTAGTACTGTAGGATCATCATGCCCTAATATATCTAACTTTAGAAGTCTTCCACTTATTGAGTGATAATCAAAATGAGTAGTTATTACATCTGTATCATTATCATCTGCTGGATGCTGAATTGGAGAAAAATTATAAATTTCATTATCCGAAGGCACAACCATAATTCCACCTGGATGTTGCCCTGTAGTTCTCTTTATTCCTGTACAACCTATTGTAAGTCTATCTATTTCAGCTTGAGATACTCTAAGATTTCTATCTTCTAAATACTTTTTAACATATCCATATGCTGTTTTTTCAGCGACTGTACCAATTGTCCCAGCTTTAAATGTATAACCTTTTCCAAAAAGAACTTCTGTATATCTGTGAACAACGCCTTGATATTCACCAGAAAAATTAAGATCTATATCCGGTTCTTTATCTCCTTCAAATCCCAAGAAAGTCTCAAATGGTATATCATGACCATCTTTTTTATACTGAATGCCACAATCCGGACAATCTTTATCTGGTAAATCAGCCCCTGAGCTTACTGAACCATCTAGGAAAAATTCTGATTTTTTACATTTTCTGCAAACATAATGAGGTGGAAGTCCATTAACCTCTGTAATATCTGACATAGTAGCGACAAAAGAAGAACCTACAGATCCTCTTGAACCAACTAAATACCCATCTTCAGTAGATTTTGCAACAAGCTTTTGAGCTATAAGATAAAGTACTGCATATCCATTATTTATTATAGAATTTAGTTCCTTATCTAATCTCTTTTGAACAACATCTGGAAGTATCTCCCCATATATAGAATGAACTTTTTTTAAAGTCATATTCTTAATATCTTCCTCTGCTCCTTCTATCTTAGGAACGTAAGTTCCATCTGGAATTGGCTTTAAAACGTTAATAAGGTCTGATATTTTTTTAGGATTATCAATAACAACTTCTTTTGCTATATTTCTTCCTAAATATTCAAATTCATTTAACATCTCTTCAGTTGTTCTAAAATAAAGTGGTGGTTGATTATCTGCATCCTTAAATCCACGTCCGGCCATAAGTATTCTTCTAAACATTTCATCTTTTGGATCTAAAAAGTGAACATCACCAGTTGCAACTGTTATCTTATTATATTTTTTGCCCAAATTATATATCCTTTTATTTATTGCTTTTAGCTCATCTTCACCCTCAACCATTCCTTTTTGAATCAAAAAATTATTATTTCCAATTGGTTGGATTTCTAAATAATCATAAAAATCTATTATTTCTTTTAATTCCTCATCACTTCTACCATCTAAAATTGCTCTGTAAACCTCTCCTGCTTCACACGCAGAACCTATTATAAGCCCTTCTCTCATTTCTGCGAGTAAACTTTTGGGCGTTCTTGGGCTTTTAAAGAAATTATTCAAATGAGCTTCAGAAATTAACTTATAAAGATTTTTTAGTCCTTCTTGGGTTTTAGCAAATATAATTATATGATATGTTGGTTGTTTCTTTATATCAAGCTTTGATAAAAACAATTCATTTAATGATTTTAAATCTTCAACCTCATATTCTTCTCTTAATTTTTCAAAACATTTTAAAAGTATTTCTGCCGTTGCTTTTGCATCATCTACTGCTCTATGATGATTTTCAAGCGATATCCCCAAATGTTTTGCAACTATATTTAATTTAACTTTTTTTAGTTCAGGATACAAAAATCTAGCAAGCGCAACTGTGTCCATTATTGATGCATTGAATTTTAAATCTAAATCTCTACAATTTTTTTTTATAAATCCCGTATCAAATCCTGCATTATGCGCAACAAGAACGCTATCTTTACAAAATTCCATGAACTTTGGCAAAATCACATCTATTGCTTCACAGTCTTTTACCGTATAGTCATTTATACTTGTAAGTTCAGTTATCTTATACGGAATACTTCTTTTAGGATTAACAAAGCAACTAAAATCATCTATTATTTCTCCATTTTTAATTTTTATTGCTCCAATTTCTATAATCTTGTCATTTACAGGCGATAATCCTGTAGTTTCTAAATCAAAGACCACAAAAGTATCATTTAAAGTATCTCCTTTTTCATTTAACACAACTGGAATTCCATTATCAACTAGGTATCCTTCTACTCCATAAAGTACCTTTATGCCAAGTTTTTTAGCGCAGGTCTGCGCTTCTGGAAAAGCTTGAACTCCACCATGATCCGTTATAGCAATTGCTTCATGTCCCCAAAATGCAGCCCTTTCAATAAGTCTTCCTGCTGATGTCATTCCATCTAGCGTGCTCATAGTAGTATGAAGATGAAGTTCTATTCTCTTTTCAGATGACCCATCCATCTTTTGAATTTTTTTCATTCTAGATATATCTTTACCCATGATTACAACTTCTCTTGCATAAGTATCATAAACAGCTTCTCCTCTAACCTTACAATAAAAGCCTTTTTTAACTTCATCTAATACAGCATCCTTGTCTTGTGGCTTTAAAAATACCTTAACAGAAATTGAACTTGTATAATCTGTAATAAAGAATGTGAAAATAGTCTTTCCTGTTTTTGTTTCGATCATCTCTGTTTTAAAAATTTCACCAATTATAGCAACATAACCACTTGCTTCATCTATTTCTTTAATCTCTGTAGTATCCATTTTTATAGATCTACCAAAGACAGTATTTTCATCTTTAGGTTCTTTCTTATAATATTTATAATCACTCTTCTTTTCTGCTTTAGGAGTGTATTTATCGTTGTTATAATTATTTCCTGACGTTTGACCTCCATTTATTGCTTTATTATCCATAGCTTCTTTTATTATTTTAATATTTTCTTCTTTTTTATTTGCTTCATACTTTTTTTGAAGCGATAAAGCTTCATTAAAATTAAATTGTACTTTAACATTCACATCAAATATATCTTTAATAGAACTTTCAATTAATAAAGTTACTTTTTTATTAATTGCATGGTTTATTAATGTTTGATTTCCTGAATATATATTAATGGTCTTCCCTTCAATTTGTTTGTTCATTGAGTATAAAATAGGTCTGCATAGTGGAATCTTCCTTGCGATTTCTTCCACAACATTGCTCCACTGTTGTCCTATAATATCTTCTAAAGATGCATTGCTTACATCCTTATATCCCAAAATTTCTATATTCACATCAAATGTTAAAATTTTTAGAACTATTTTTTTTAAGTCATCTTCTTCATTTTGGCTCAATGTTTCTACAGATTTTAATATGATTTTTAGAGTTTGACTTTTTTTATAGAATTGGAATCTTAGAATCTGAATTTCTTTATCCTCTAAAGTCTCATTATTATTTATTTCTTTTCTAAGTATTTTTATAAATTCTTGACCCAAAGGTTTATCCCCCTCTTTTAGCTACCGGCTAATTTAAAATTTGGTAGCTGCATAATATATAAAAGGGATTTACCTTTTTTAATTACTGATAAATCCCTTAGTTCAAATGCACTTATACTTATTATATAATTAATTTCAATATACCTTATCTTTTACTTTAAGCGCGTGAAAGAAGATTATAATTTCTCTATTTCTTCCATAAGTGCATTTATTAATTCCTCTTCTTTTACCTTTCTTATCACTTTACCTTTTTTAAAAATAAGTCCTTCACCTTTTCCGCCAGCAATTCCGATGTCAGATTCTCTAGCTTCTCCTGGTCCATTTACAATACATCCCATAACTGCGACCTTAATATCTTTTGTATAAGTTTCTAATCTCTTTTCAACTTCTTCTGCAATTTTTATTAAATTTATTTGTGTTCGTCCGCATGTGGGACACGATACGAATTCAACCCCTTTTTTTCTAAGTCCTAAAGCTTTTAAAATTTCAATACCTACTTTTATTTCTTCAATAGGGTCAGCAGTTAAAGATACTCTTATAGTATCTCCTATACCTCCTGCAAGAAGAGTTCCTATCCCTATACTTGATTTAATCGTACCTTTCTTCATAGTTCCTGCTTCTGTCACTCCTAAATGAAGAGGATAGTCACATTTTTCTGCTATTAACCTATAACATTCTATCATCATATTTACGTTAGATGACTTTATTGATATAACAATATCATAAAAATCTAAGTCTTCTAAAATCTTAACATGTCTTAATGCACTTTCAACTAATCCTTCAGCTGTTGGCATTCCATATTTTTCTAAGATATCTTTTTCCAACGAACCAGAATTGACACCAATTCTTATAGGTATCTGTTTTTCCATGCAAGCTTCTTTAAGAATCTTAATTCTATCTGTGCTTCCTATATTCCCTGGATTTATTCTAAGCGCTGAGACTCCATTTTCAATTGCTTTTAAAGCTAATTTATAATCAAAATGTATGTCTGCAACTACTGGAATAGGTGATTTTCTTGTTATTTCACTCAAAGCTTCTGCATCATCCATATCTAGTACTGCGCATCTTATAATATCACACCCTGCATTATATAGCTTTTCTATTTGATTTAATGTGTTCTCTACATCTTTAGTACGAGTTGTAGTCATCGATTGTATTGTAATTCGAGAATCTCCACCAACATAGATATTTCCAGCCTTAACTTTTCTTGATTTTCTTCTTTCCATGTTTTGTCCCCCTAGATCTTACTAATTTATTTTGATATGCCTTTTCTCTATTTATGTAATTAGCCTACCCCTATAAATTACTTCATATGAGTAAGCTTCATTTCATTTTTTAAAATTTTATTGGAAATATTATATCTTTTATAGTTACAAGTAGCATTAGTCCTATAAGTGCTGCAAATCCTATATAATTTAATACTGCGACTATCTTATCTGGGACTTTTCTTCTAGTTATAAGTTCTATAAGTAATATTACGCACCAACCACCATCTAATGCAGGGAATGGCAATAAATTAAATACAGCTAAATTTACACTTAAAAAACCTGTGAAATAAAGTAGTGGCCAAATCCCGGCTTCTGCTGTTTTAGTTGACATTTTAATTATTGTAACTGGTCCGCCAACATCAGTCTTAAGATTTGCTTTGCCTGTGAATATCATTTCTAACCCCTTAAAAGTTTGAGAAACTAATGATTCTGTCTGCTTGAAGCTTTGTTTCAAGCTCTCTCCAAGCGCAGGCTTTTCAACTGCCGAAAAAGTAAGGCCTATTTGTAACCTACCATCTTCATTTTTTATTGGTGTTACTGTTATATCTTTTTTTTCTCCATTTCTATCCACAGACATATTTATTGGATTTCCATAAGATAATGCTATTCCAGCAGAAACATTATCATATGAAAAAGCAGTTAAATCATTTACCTTTAAAATCTTATCACCTACTAAAAGCCCAGCTTCATAAGCAGGTGAGTCTGGCATAACCGCTACCGGGATAGTAGTTACATATCCATGTGTATGTATATAAAAGGTAAAAATAAGTATTGCTAATACATAATTCATAAACACGCCTGCAATTATTATACTTATTCTTTTTAATGGAGATTTAGATGAAAAGCTTCTTTCATCAGCAACATTCTCCTCTTCCCCCATCATTTTTACATATCCTCCGATAGGCAAAATACCCAGAGAATATTTAGTTTCTTTTGTTTGTTTTGATAAAATTTTTGGACCCATTCCTATAGAAAATTCTTCAACCCTTACCCCATTCAGTTTTGCTAATATAAAATGTCCTAGTTCATGAACAATTATTAAAACTCCAAAAGCTATTATACCCATAATAAAATACATTATATATCTTAAATACATTATCATATTAAAAATTACCTCCTTTTTAAAGTACTACTTTTTCTATAACATACTTTCTAACTCTTTTATCTAAATCAATAATATTTTCTAATGTTAATTCTTTTTTAACTTCATCTTTAAATACTTCCATGCAATTTTCTATTATTTCTGAAATTTGTAAAAATTTTATTTCCTTACTTAAAAATAATTCTACTGCTATTTCGTTAGCAGCATTTAAAATAGTTGGAATAAGTCCACCTATTTTTCCAGCTTTAAATGCTAAATTCAAAGTTTTAAATGTATCTAAATCTGGTTTTTCAAAGGTTAGTTCTGATATTTCATAAAAATTTATGCTCTCTGCAATAAGTTTTTCTCTTTTCTCATAATTTAGAGCATATTGTATTGGTAATCTCATATCTTGTGCTCCAAGTTGTGCAATTATACTCCCATCAGTATATTCTACCATAGAATGCACAATACTTTGTGGATGGACTAGTACTTGTATATTATCATAATCACAATTAAAAAGCCAATGTGCTTCTATTACCTCAAGCCCTTTATTCATAAGGGTTGCAGAATCTATAGATATCTTTTTTCCCATATTCCACTTTGGATGTTTTAGAGCCTCTTCTACTTTTATACATTGCAAATCTTCTATGGTTTTCCCTCTAAAAGGACCTCCCGATGCAGTTAAAATTATTTTTCTCAAGGTATTTATATCATTTCCTTTTAAAGCTTGAAATATAGCGCTATGCTCTGAATCTACTGGAAATATTTTTACATTATTTTTTTTAGCAGCCTTCATTACGATTTCACCTGCAACAACTAACGTTTCTTTATTTGCAAGCGCAATATCCTTTTTGGCTTCTATAGCTTTCATTGTAGGCTCTAATCCTATCATACCCACTATAGATGTCACCACTATGTCAATTTCATTTAAAGATGCAACTGTATTAAGTCCTTCTATACCATCTAAAACTTCAATTGATTTATTGCGTTTTTTGCAATAGCTCTTTATTTCATAAGCACTTTTCAAATCCATCATAGCTACATATGAAGGCTTAAACTCTTCTATTATTGCAATAATCTTTTCTACTGAAGTATTTGCAGTTATTCCAATTAATTTTAATTCTTCATTTGATTTTCTAATTACATCTAGGGTCTGCGTTCCTATTGAACCAGTAGCCCCTAATATAGAAATTTTCCTCATTTTTTTTCCTCCTAAAAGTAAATTACAATTAGCACTACTACAAATTAGTCCGTGCTATAAATTATTTCTTTTGCTAAAATGCTATACATTGGTCCAACTAATATTCCTAAAATTCCGAATACCTTCAGTCCAATATATATGGACAGTAGTATAACAAGAGGGTGGATCTCTAATTTGTCACCCAAAAACTTGGCTTCTAATATTTCCCTTATAATCTGGACTAATACATACAGACATGCAAGACCAAATGCACTAAGGAAATTCTTCATTATAATATTGTATATTATAATTGGGATAAATACAATTATAGTTCCGATGTATGGTAAAATATCTAGAATGCCACACATTACACCAAGCATAAAAAAGTTAGGAATCTTAAGTATAAAAAATCCTATTATAATTTCCAAAGTTGAAATAAGAGCTAGTATCCCTTCTATTCCAATCATTTGAATAAGATTTTCTTTTTGATTTTTAAATCTTAATATTACTTCCTTTGGAAGTAACATTGAAATTAATTCTAATATTTTTTGCTTATCGATTAATATAAAGAAAGCACATACATTTCCTATAAAATAAGCTAAAATACTTTCCCCAGTACTTAATGCACTTTTTCTTATATTCTGGTCATTAATTATAGAAATTACACTTTTTCCAATCTTCAAATTATTAAAATTAATATTTAGAGCAATAGAAATATCTACAATAAACTTATTTATCCATTCCAGATTTGCCAAATATAATTTTTTAAATATATCTAGTATCTCGCTTCCCAAATATATCCCTACGAGAATTATAATCATATTAACAATTATGATACTTAAAGCACCTGCAATTTTATTTGGTATCTTCGCTTTACTAATGATTTTATATATCGGAGTGCAGATTAAAACAATCATAACCATAGACAAAAAAGGTTTAAAATAATATTTTATCAACAAGGTTCCTATCACTACTAATAGAAGGGATAAGAAAAGTGAGAAAAGTTTCTTATATGTTTTAAAAATATTTTTCACCTCACTAACTTCATATTTACTAGTCATTTTTATCTTAAACATATGAACGGAAATAACAGACCATAGATTGGTATCTGGTCATGTTAATATTTTTCATATTTTTAGATTATATTTAATAACTGCATTATCCTAGGAGATTTCTTTAGGTATACTAGATTACCATTGTGGAGATAAGTCAAATTAAATTCAATCTAATAAATAAACCTGTAAAGTTTACTTTATAGTATATGCTTATACTTTCCTGTTAAAAACTTTATATTTAAATTTACATAAAAAAAATAACAAGTCAGTATACTAAGATATTTTGTGTAATACCTAATCTGCAAGCGTAGCTAATAGCGAACTATAATCTATATCTTACTTCCTGGTTTGTCACAAAATGTTTCACGTATCTTTGACTTGTTATTTTTTTCATATACCTAAATTTTTATTATGAAAGTTAAGTAATAGAAAATAACAGTTGCGGAAAATATTATACTATCAAATCTATCTAATATTCCCCCATGTCCTGGAATCAAATTACTATAATCTTTAATCCCTACATATCTTTTTATCGAAGAAGCAACTAAGTCTCCCAATTGTCCAAATAAACCGCATAGAGCACCTATTAGAAAATAATTATATATGGGCATAATATTTACATATTTCTGTACTATAATTCCAAATATTCCCGAAAAAATTATTGCTCCTATAAGTCCTCCGATTGAGCCTTCTATTGTTTTTTTAGGTGATATTTTTGGTGAAAGTTTATGTTTACCAAAAAATTTACCACTGTAAAAAGCTGCTGTGTCTGAAAGCCATGAACTAATAAATATTACCCAAACTAAAAATTCACCTGACGGTTTTGCACTAACTAAATATACAAAACTAAATAGAATTCCACAATATATAAATCCTAGTAATGTTAATGAGACATCAATAAAAGTATATTCAATATTTATAACTGGAATTATTAATAATATAAATGTAGCAGCAACAATAACATACATCATAAGTTCAAAATTATTGTTTAAAAAATAATATATTATTAAAAGAATATATCCCGCACTTATTATTGGTTTGAATTTTTTTACTTTTAATGCATTATAAAATTCCCAAAGTGCCATTATTGACAATGCCAATACAAAGCCTTTGAGATACATATTTCCAAGAAAAACGAATATTATAAATGGAGCAATCATAAGTGCACCTAAGTATCTGCTATTAGACTTCAAAATCTAACCACTCCTCTATTTAACTTTTCCGAAGCGTCTATCTCTATTTTGATAATCCGCTATAGCTCTTTTAAAATCTACTTCTTTAAATCCCGGCCAATTTATATCAGAATACCAAAATTCTGAATAAGCACATTGCCATAAGAAGAAATTACTAAGTCTTTGTTCTCCAGATGGTCTGATAATTAAATCTGGATCTGGTATATCTTTAGTATATAAATATTTCGTTACTAATATTTCATTAATATCTTCTTCTTTTATTTTATTATTTCTTATATCTGAACTTATAAACTTTATAGCTCTAACTATTTCATCTCTTCCACCATAGTTTAAAGCAAAATTCAAGTTTATATTTGTATTATTCTTAGTAGTTTCCACGGCTTGTTCTAAAGCCTTTTGACATTCTTCAGGCAATTTTGTAATATCCCCAAAAACATTCATTCTAACACCATTCTCATGGCATTCTTTTAATTCTTTTTTTAAATAACTAACTAAAAGTTTCATTATCGTTTTAACTTCATCTTTAGGTCTAGCCCAATTCTCAGTTGAAAAAGCATATAAAGTTAAATTTTTTACTCCGAGTCTTGTTGCTTCCTTTAAAATAACTCTAATATTTTCAACCCCTGCTTTATGTCCCATACTTCTAGGTAAATTTTGTTCTTTAGCCCATCGTCCATTGCCATCCATTATTATAGCTATATGCTTTGGTATGTTATTCATATCCAATTCAAAATCTTCTTTATGCTCTCTTTTTGATTTAAAGATATTAAACATGTTTTTTCCCCCTAGTTTATTAAAGAAATTTGACTTCCACTTATATATTTATTCAAAGACTAAGTGATTGACATCAAATCATTCTCATATGAGGTTAACTCCCTTTGGTTCTAGCTAAGATCAAGCATTCAAATATAAAATTCAAGCCTTCACTTACCCAATTAAGGAAAAAACCTGCTTGCTTAGCAGGTTTTGAGCTTTAAACTGATAAGACTTCTTTTTCTTTTATGTCAATTATAGTATCTATATGTTTTACAACTGCATCAGTACTCTTTTGAATATCATCTTCGGCTTTTTTTATATCATCTTCCGAAAAATCGGAATCCTTTTTTAAAGCCTTAACCTTATCATTAGCAGTCTTTCTAATTGATCTTATAGCTACCTTGGCTTCTTCTCCCGTTTTTTTTACCTTTTTAACAAGAATCTTTCTAGTTTCTTCTGTCAATTCTGATATTACCAATCTAATAATCAAACCATCGTTTGAAGGATTTAAGCCTAAATCAGATTTTAAAATAGCTCTTTCTATATCTTTTAACATAGGCTTTTCCCATGGTGTTATCATAAGTACTCTTGGCTCTGGAGATGAAATGTTTGCCACTTGACTAAGCGGACACATGCTTCCATAATATTCAACTTGAATCCTATCAAGCATTGTTGGGTTTGCTCTTCCTGCCTTCATTGATGATAAATCTGACTCTAATACAGATATTGTTTTCTTCATTTTCTCTTCTGCACTTTTAATGATATCCTTAATCATGATTATCCTCCTATTTATTTTTTACTAATGTACCTATTTTTTCTCCATACATTGCTCTTCTAATATTTCCTGGCTCATCCAATCCAAATACAAGAATTGGAATTTCATTATCCATACATAATGATGTTGCTGTTGAATCCATAACTTGTAATCCTTGTTCTAATACTTCTATATATGTTAGTGTATCATATTTTTTAGCATCTGAATACTTATGTGGATCTTTATCATAAACTCCATCAACTTTTTTAGCTAAAAGAATCACATCTGCTTCAATTTCAGCAGCTCTTAAAGCAGCAGTAGTATCTGTTGAAAAATATGGATTTCCTGTACCAGCTGCGAATATAACAACCCTTCCTTTTTCTAAATGTCTCATTGCTCTTCTTCTTATGAATGGTTCTGCAATTTCTTTCATCTCTATAGCAGTCTGTACTCTTGTTTTCACGCCTACTTGCTCTAAAGAATCTTGAAGTGCTAATGCATTTATACAAGTTGCCATCATTCCCATATAATCTGCAGTAGTTCTATCCATACCTTCGCCACTTCTACCTCTCCAGATGTTTCCGCCACCAACTACAGTTCCTACTTCAACACCCAGGTCAACTAATTCTTTGATTTCAAGTGCTATTCTTTTAGCTACACTAAAGTCAAGTCCAAATCCGCTCTCTCCAGCTAATGCTTCTCCTGAAATTTTTAAAATTACTCTCTTATATTTACAATCTGACATTTACAATTACCTCCTGAATCTTTTATAGGTATATATAGTGATTTTTCTAACTATATTTACTTTATTTTTTAAAAAAAGAGAACACAAAGTGTTCTCTTTAGGTTTTAACTATTTACCGATTTGTCTTGCAACTTCTTCAGCAAAGTCCACCTTTTCAACTTCGATCCCTTCTCCTCTTTCGTATCTTACGAATCTAGTTACTGTAATTGGAGAACCAACCTCTTTAGATTTCTCTTCACACAATTTGGCAATTGATTTATCGCCATCTTTAACCCATGGTTGTTCTAAGAGACAAACTTCTTTAAAGTACTTTTGAATTCTTCCATTAACCATTTTTTCAATGATTTTTTCTGGTTTTCCTTCATTTAAAGCTTGAACTCTGTAAATCTCTTTTTCTTTTTCCATAGATTCTGTATCAACTTCATCCTTGCTTAAGAATAATGGATTTGCTGCAGCAATTTGCATACAAATATCTTTCGCAACTTCTTCAAGTACTTCTGAATCTTTTTCACAAGCAACTTCTACTAAAACTCCGATTCTTCCGCCACCATGTATGTAACTCTTAACTATTCCGCTTTTAGCAGAGAATTTAGCAAATCTTCTTACTGTCATGTTTTCACTAAGTTTTGCTATTAAAGCGTTTAATCTTTCTGAAACTGTAGTTTCACTTTCAAACTTCTCATTAAGAAGTTCTGCTACTGTTGTAGCTGAAGTTTCAACTGCTATTTTAGCTAACTTATCAGCAAAATCAATAAATTCATCATTTGCAGCAACAAAATCTGTTTCACAGTTAAATTCAAGAACTGATCCACTTTTCTTATCCTCTGTAATATATGTCTTAACTATACCTTCTGCAGCAACTCTACCAGATTTTTTGGCTGCGTCTGCAAGTCCTTTTTCTCTTAAAAATTCAACGGCCTTTTCAATATTTCCTTCTGTTTGAACTAGAGCTTTTTTACAATCCATCATTTTAGATCCAGTAATTTCTCTTAGTTCTTTAACTAATTGTGCAGTTATACTTGCCATAGTTTAAATTCCTCCTCAATTATAAAGTAATCCTTTAACATCTAATAAAAGGGCAGTTGAAGTAAATCACTTACCCTTTTTATATAAATTATTCAGCTAATTGTTCGCCTTGTCTTCCTTCTATGATAGCGTCAGCCATTTTACCAGTTATTAATTTAACAGCTCTAATAGCGTCATCATTACCTGGTATTACATAATCGACTTCTTCTGGATCACAGTTAGTATCTACGATTGCAACTACTGGTATTCCTAAAATTTTAGCTTCTAATATAGCATTCTTTTCTTTTCTTGGATCAACAATGAACATTGCTCCAATATTCTCAGCATCTAAGTTTCTGATACCGCCAAGATTCTTTTCAAGCTTTTCCATTTCTCCCTTAAGTTTTATAACTTCTTTCTTAGGAAGAACATCAAAAGTTCCATCTTCTTGCATTTTTTCAATTTCTTCTAATTTTTTTATTCTACCTTTGATAGTTGAAAAGTTTGTTAACATTCCACCTAACCATCTGTTATTTACGAAATGCATATTACTTCTTTTAGCTTCTTCTTGTATTGCCTCTTGTGCTTGTTTCTTAGTTCCAACAAAAAGTATATCTTTTCCTTCTTCAGATACTTGTTTAATAAAGTTATAAGCTTCTTCAGCTTTCTTAACTGTTTTTTGAAGATCGATAATATAGATACCATTTCTTTCTGTAAAGATATAAGTAGCCATCTTAGGATTCCATCTTCTTGTTTGATGTCCGAAATGTACACCTGCTTCTAATAATTGTTTCATTGATATTACTGACATTTTATTTTCCTCCTCGGTTTTTACCTCCACTATTCCCTTCTCTTATAGATTTCTCTTAAATTAAGAGCACCTAATCTATAAATAGGATAGTGTGTGTATTTCTTACGTTAACAGTATATCATAAGAAATTTAACCTATCAATAAGAATTTTTCGATTTTAGTCATTTTTTTAAGAATAATCGTCTGAATTTTATTAAGATATTAAATTTTAGCTAGGTACACTCAAAAAAAGTAGCTATAAGTCATTTTTACTCATAGCTACTTTGCTTATTTAAGTTTTTTTAATTCTTCTGTTAATTTTTCATTTAATATTTTAATATAAGTTCCCTTCATGCCAAGAGATCTAGATTCTATTACTCCAGCACTTTCAAATTTTCTCAAAGCATTTACTATAACACTTCGCGTTATCCCTACTTTATCTGCTATTTTTGAAGCTATCAATAATCCTTCAGTTCCATTTAATTCTTCAAATATATGTTCAACAGCTTCTAGCTCAGAATAAGAAAGAGTTCCTAAAGCTAATTGAACAACTGCTTTCTTTCTTGTTTCTTCTGAAATTTCATCTTGCATAGCTCTAAGCATTTCCATCCCTACAATAGCTGCGCTATATTCTACTAACACTAAATCTTCATCTACAAATGCATTACTACCAAATCTAGCTAATATCAATGTTCCTATTCTTTCTCTACTTCCTATAATAGGAACTATTGTTGAAAGCTTATCTACTTTCTTACATTTACCAATCTCTTGAAATACACATATACCTTCGTTAGGAAGATTAGCTAATGTATCGTTGACTTGCAAAAGTGTCTTGTTATACTCTTCTGGAAATTTCTTATCTTCTATTACCTTTTTTTTCATAGCTTCACATTCGAAGTCTTTAGCAAAACTATATCCGAGCACTTTTCCTTTTTTACTTATTATGTATGCATTGCAATCAAGAACTTCACTTAATAATGTACATATATCTTGAAATGCTACAGGTTCTGCGCCAGACTTCTGTAGAATCTTATTTAACATTCTAGTTTTATTTAATAGTGATGACATATAATTATCCCCCTTGGCAACCGTATAACAATATCATTTAGGCATCTAAATAAGATGCTTTAAATAAAAAGAATATAATTGTTAGAAAATTCTCGATTTATTGAATTTTTTACAAGTTGCTATTAACGCTAGTTTATCATATAAAATTCTGCTTTTCAACACTCTTTTTGTGTAATCGACAAAATAATATTTCTTTTAGTATAGTTGCTTTTCAGTATTGATTTTTAATTTTCTTCTGTACCCTCTTTTTTTATATCTTCCTTTATTTCTTCTTTATAATCGCATTCACTATTCGCACACTGTATGTACTTGCCTTTTGTCTTTGAATACTTTAATATCATATAAGAACTGCACTTAGGACATTTCTCTTTAACTGGTTCATACCAACTTACAAATTTACATTCTGGATATCCAGCGCATCCAAAAAATTTCTTTCCTCTTTTGCTTTTTTTAACCACAACAGTTTTCCCGCAGTCTGGACATGGTACATCTAACTCTTCAACTATAGGTTTAGCGTTTTTACATTCTGGATATTTTGGACATGCCAAAAATTCACCATATCTTCCTCTTTTAATAACCATCATAGAACCACATTTTTCGCATTTCACATCGCTGACTTTATCTTCAATCACAACCTTTGATATTTCTTTTTCAGCTTTCTCAATGGCAATTTGTAATGGGGCAAAGAATTCTTCAACTATTTTAGTCCAATTTTCATTTCCTTCCTCTACATTATCAAGTTTTTTCTCCATCTCTGCTGTAAAATCAGCATCTACTATTTGTTTGAAATATTCACTTACAATATTATTTACTATATCTCCAAGTTCTGTTGGTACTAAACTCTTCTTTTCGCGAATAACATAAGTTCGTCCAAGTAAAGTCGAAATAGTCGGTACGTAAGTACTAGGCCTACCTATACCCTTTTCTTCTAATAATTTAACAAAAGATGCTTCATTATAGCGAGGTAGGGGTTGAGTGAAATGTTGAGTTCCTTGAAGCGATTCTATTTTAAGTTCTTCATTTTCCTCTAGCTTAGGTAATAATACTGAGCTTTCATCTTCTTCATTAGAGTATTCATATACTTTCATAAACCCATCAAAAGAAATTATTGAACCTGATGCTTTAAACTTATAATCACCATTTATTATATCTATTGAATTTGTATTTAATTCACATGATGACATTTGACTTGCTACAAATCTGTTCCATATTAATGAATATAATTTATATTGCTCGGGATTTAAATTTTCTTTTGCAATTTGTGGTGTAATTTCTGCATAAGTAGGTCTTATTGCTTCATGAGCATCTTGAATATTCTTTTTGCCCTTATATATTCTAGGAGAACTTGGCATATATTCCTTTCCATAAGTATTTTCAATAAATTCTTTAGTTTTTCCTTGTGCTTCTTCAGAAATTCTTACTGAGTCAGTTCTCATATATGTTATTAATCCTATTGTCCCATAACCTTTTACTTCCACACCTTCGTAAAGGCCTTGTGCTATAGACATAGTCCTTTTAGTCATAAAATTCAATTTTTTATTACCCTCTTGTTGAAGCGTACTTGTGGTGAAAGGAGGAAGCGGATTTCTACTTTTCTTTCCAGTCTTTATATTTTTTACGATAAACTTGCCAACTTCAAGTTCTTTGACAATTTTATTTGATGATTCTTGATTTCCAATTTCAATTTTCTTTCCTTTATATGTTGAAAGTCTCACTGGAAACTTCTTTTTTTCTTTTTTAAGCATACAATCTATTGACCAGTATTCTTTTGAAATGAATTCATTTATTTCTTTTTCTCTATCACATATTAATTTTAGAGCTGCTGATTGTACTCTTCCTGCACTAAGTCCCCACTTTACATTTTTCCATAAAATTGGGCTTATTTCATAGCCAACAAGTCTATCTAATATTCTTCTTGCTTGTTGTGCGTCTACTAAATCTAAATCAATTTTTCTAGCTTGTTTTATAGATGCTTTAACAGCAGATTTTGTAACTTCATTAAACACAATTCTACATTCTTCATCTTCTGATATTTTTAAAATATTAGCTAGATGCCATGAAATAGCTTCTCCTTCTCTATCTGGATCCGTAGCTAGATAAACCTTATCTGCTTTTTTAGCAGCTTTTCTTAATTTATCTATTAATTCTCCTTTTCCTCTAATAGTTATATATTTAGGAGTATAGTTATTTTCTATATCAACGCCCAATCTGCTCTTAGGTAAATCTCTTACATGGCCCAATGATGCTTCTACAATATAATTTTTTCCCAAATATTTGCCGATTGTTTTTGCTTTTGCCGGCGACTCAACAATTACAAGTTTTTGTCCCATATTACAACTTCATAAAATTTATGAAGTATTCACCCCCCTATATATTTTTAAATTGTCTTCACATAGTAATTTCCAGGTAAACAAATGATTTCGCTTTTTATTTGCATCTCAAATAATAATGCATATAAAGCCCCTCTATCAACAGATGTATTTTTAAAAATATCATCTATGTGAATTGGTGCATCTGTTATCAAATCTAGTATTTCACTTTTTTCTGGTGTAAACTTCATAGGTTTAATATCAACATGTTCTAAACTAAGTAATACTCTCAGATCTTCCTTATCAGTACAGATGCTAGCACCATCTCTTATTAGTTTATTAGAACCACTTGCTCCAGTGTATAATATCGAACCCGGTGTAACAATAACCTTTTTATCTTGTTCGTGAGCAAGTCTCGCTGTTATCAATGATCCACTTTTCTCTGAAGCTTCTACTACTATTACTCCTTGGCTAAGACCACTAATTATTCTATTTCTCTTAGGAAAATTTTGTTTTAATGGTGCTGTACCAAGTAAAAATTCAGAAATCACTACACCTTTTTCTGCTATCTTTGAAAATAAAATATTATTTTCAGATGGATAAACTATATCTATTCCACATCCTAAGACGCATATGTTATATCCATCATTCTCCAAAGCAGTTTTATGTGCAATAGAATCTACTCCTCTTGCACCTCCACTTATAAGCGTTATATTATTAGTAATGAGCTCCTTTGTCAAGAGTTTTGTTACAGCTAGTGCATAATTTGAGCACTTTCTCGCTCCTACTACACCTATTGATTTTTCATTTATAATGTTTATGTTACCCTTAAAAAACAAAAAATATGGTGGATCTAAAATTCCACTCAATTTCTCTTTATATAAAGGATTAGCATACGTAATATAGCCTATATTCCTTCTAATTAATTCTTCTTTAATAATAGAGACTTCATAATTTAAATCCTCTTTTTGAAAATTTTTTAATTTTTTAGAAATTTTTTCATTTTCTATCAATATATCCTCAAAATTATTATATATATTTTCTGCACTTTTATATCTATCTATTAGTTTTATTTTCTGAGAGCTTGATATATTGACAAGTATTAACCATATATCATAATCCATTTATCCCTTATCCTTTCTAGGCAGATTAAAGAAAATAACAAGTCCAAGATGCCATGATTGTTTTCCATCATGGCAATAGACATAGCTGGCCTATTAGGGCAATCTGATGCTGATCACAGAACCAAAATCTATGCTTTTGTGTGAATAATCCGCTTACTCAGTGAGCGTAGCGAATCGAGCTTCATTTATGATAGAAAATAGGCTTAGCAGATTGACTTGTTATTTCTTTGATTGTTCCTTATATAATTTCACCATTAATATTTTTTCTATAACTAAAAGCTTCTAAAAGATGTCCTTCTAATATATCATTTTCATTCTCTATATCTGCTATTGTTCTCGATAATTTTATCACTTTACCATATCCTCTTAGTGATACATTAGATGTATTATAATAGTGTTTTAAGATATCTGTGCATTTTTTATTAATTCTGCATATTTCAAAAATATCCTTTCCTTTAATACCAGAGTTATATTTATATACTGTATTTTTGAATCTTTCTTTTTGGATTTCCCTAGCTATAAGAACATTTTCTCTCATGATCTTTGAATTATATGAATCTTTTTGATCTTTTATTTCATCATAATTTAATCTAGGTACATAATTTAATATATCAATTCTATCCAATAAAGCACTGGAAAATTTTTGAGAATACTTTTTAATTCTAGTATTAAAATAGTATCTATCGCAGCTGCCGTCTTTATCTTGATTATTCTCAACAGGATTAAATGCACCAATAAGCAAAAAATCAGCTGGCATTTGATAGCTTCCACTAAGTCTATTTATGTTTACACATTTTTCTTCAAGAGGTTCTCTTAAAGATTCTAAAACATCTTTTTTAAATTCTAGAATTTCATCTAAAAATAATATTCCATTATGTGCAAGTGTTATTTCTCCTGGTTTTATTTCTTTTCCTCCACCAATTAAAGCTACCCTTGTAGTTGTGTGATGTGGAGCTCTAAATGGTCTATTAATATATGAGGTTTTTGGTATAAGACCACATGCGCTATAGACTTTTGCAATTTCTATTATTTCTTCTTGAGATAAAGATGGTAATATTGATATTAAAGCTTTTGCAAGCATTGTTTTACCGCATCCAGGTTCTCCATAAAGAATAATATTGTGATTTCCAGCCGCAGCTATTTCAAGTGCTCTTTTAGATGAATACTGACCTATAATACCTCCATAATCTAATAAATCATAATCATTTCCATTTTTAATCTCATTATCTCTTTCATAAGGAAGTACATCTTCATATGTAATATATGAAATCACTTCTTTTAAAGTTTTAAATGGATAGTATTCCCCCTCTTCAAAATAGTAGCTTTCCTTTAAATTTTCATAGGGAAAAATAAACTTATTGATTTTTGTCTTAAAACCTTCAACTATTATTGGTATAGTGCCTTTCACTCCTTTGAGTTCACCAAATAAGGATAACTCTCCAAATACTATATAATCATCCATGCCTTTTCTGCATATTTGATTAGATTCCATAAGAATTCCAAGTGCAATAGGTAAATCTAAAAGTGAGCCTATCTTTCTCACATCTGCCGGAGCCAAATTAATAGTAATTCTGCCGAGTGGAAACTCAAATCCACAATTTGTAATTGCTGCTCTAACTCTCTCCTTAGCTTCTTTTACTGAGGTATCTGGGAGACCAACTATATTAAATACTGGTAACCCCTTACATATATCTACCTCTACTTTTATTAAAAAACCTTCTAAACCGTTGTGCGTTGCACTAACTATTTTTACTGCCATATAAATCACCCATTAGAGATTATAGACACACATTTAAATATTAATCCTATAAAAACAAATTTGTTTATCTTATTTTAAAATTGTTAATAATTCTAAGAGGAGAGTGGTTTAATGAAAAAATTAAATAAAGAGATAGGCACCTATTGTGAGAATTTAGCTAAAGAGTACTTAAACATAGGTAACTATCGTATATTAGATTGTAATTTTAGAAATTTTTTAGGTGAGATAGATATTATATGCACTAGAGATAATTTATTAATAATTATTGAAGTTAAAGGTAGGTATAATTCTTATTATGGATTACCTAAAGAATCAGTTGGTTTTGCCAAACAAAAATCTATAATAAACGTTACTAATTCTTATATCCATTATAAAAAATTAATTAATATTAATATAAGATTTGATGTTATAGAGGTTTATTTAAACGCAGAAAATACGCTTTTCAAAATAAACCATATAGAAGATGCCTTCAGGCTCTAAATTATAATAATTTTGTTAAAAAGCTATTTCTATGTATGCCGCATCTTCCATACACTTTTAATGCCTCTATATGTTTAGATGTGCCATATCCAACATTATTTTCAAAATCATAGTTTGGATATTTTTTAGCATATTCTCTCATAAGATTATCTCTATACACTTTTGCAACAATTGATGCTGCAGCAATACAAACACTTTTGGTGTCTCCTTTTATAACCGACTTATTTTCTATCTCAATATTTTTGACTAAATATCCATCAGATAATACTAAGTCAGGTTTTATACTAAGTGAGTTGCAACTCTCTAAAAATACTTTATTGTTAGAAAAGGCTATTCCATTTTCATCTATTTCCTGATTTGAAGAAATAGCTATAGCATAGCTTAATGCTTTTTCTTTTATAATTTCAGAGAGTTCTTCTCGCTTCGATCTTTTCACTTTTTTAGAATCATTTATATATAAAATCAAATCTTCATCCAAAACATTTAGATCTAATATAACACAACAAGCAACAATTGGCCCTGCAAGAGGACCTCTCCCTACTTCATCTAAACCTGCAACATATGTATAGTTTCCAAAAGATTTATCAAAATTATACATCTCTTTAACCCTTTGGACTTCATCTAAATATGAGTCTAATTCTCTTTGAATTTTGTCTTTAAGATATAATACATTCTTTCTTTTATCCGTTTTCAACCAATCTATAATTTGAGTGAGATCTTTACTTTTATATAGATCAACTACTGAGATTTTATATATTTCTTTCTTGATTTCTGCAAATGACAACGAGTTTATATCTTCATTAACTATTCTCTTCATTGTTACCTTCTTCATTATTATCTACTTGATTATTAATTTCTTCACTATTGACTACTTGACTATTATCCATCTTATTATTAGCTTCTTGATTATTATCTACTTCATCATCATTTTCTTCTCTTGGGTGCTCTAATGAGATCTTTCCCATTTTTCCCCCTCTAAATTCATCAAGTAAAATAACTGCTATTCTATTATAGTCAATCTTTCCCCCTGAAATTAGAGTGCCTCTTTTTCTGCCTATAGCCTCTAAAATATCTGTAGAATTCTCAAATTCCTCAGTTAGCTTATATCTTTCTCTTAATTTAGCTTCATAATTCTTGTATAGTCTTTCAACAAGCTTCAATGCTAAGTCTTCTATATCCATTATTTCATCTTTTATAGCACCTGTAAAAGCTAAGTTTAATGCTGTTCTATTATCTTCAAATTTAGGCCATAATACTCCTGGAGTATCTAAAAGTTCAATTCCTATCCCTGTTTTTATCCATTGTTTACTTTTAGTAATACCTGGCTTATCTCCCGTTTTAGCTATACTATTTCCTGCCATTTTATTTATAAATGTAGATTTACCTACATTAGGTATTCCAACTACCATAGCTCTAATTGTTATATTAACCATACCTTTACTCTTTAATCTATCATGTTTTTCTTTTAAAAGAGTAAGTAACATAGGTTTTATATTTTTAAGTCCATCACCTCTTGTACAATTAACTTCTAAGACTTTAACATCCTCTTTAGTCAAATGTTTAATCCATTCTTTAGTAACTTTACTATCAGTCAAATCACTTTTATTTAAGAGTATAATTCTTGGTTTTCCTTCTAAAAGTGTTTCAATATCTGGATTGGCTGAACTTTTTGGAACTCTCGCATCTCTTATTTCAATTACAGCATCGACCAATTTTAAATTTTCTTTAATTTCTCTTTGAGTTTTTCTCATATGTCCCGGATACCAATTAATTGCCATATGAATTCCTCCTTAAATTTATTTGGAAGTACAAAAAAAAGGACTGAAACAGTCCCTCTTAATACTATCTAGTTAATAATTCTTTAACTTTAGCAGATTTACCAACTCTATCTCTTAAGTAGAAAAGTTTAGCTCTTCTTACTTTACCTTTTCTTGAGATCTCGATTTTATCGATAATTGGCGCATTCATTGGGAATGTTCTTTCGACTCCAGTTCCTAACGCAACTCTTCTTACGGTAAAAGTCTCTCTTATTCCACCATTTTGTTTTTTCATTACGGTACCTTCGAACATTTGTACTCTTTCTCTTGTACCTTCTTTAACCTTAACATAAACCTTTACGTTGTCTCCAACCTTAAATTTAGGTAGGTCAGTTCTGATTTGTTCAGCTTCTATAGATCTTATTATTTCGTTCATTGTGTATTCCCTCCTTAAAGATAATTTGACGTTCTTAACAAATATGTACTGACAGAGGAACGCCCGTACTAACACGAGTCTAATGATACCACATATTTTTTTATATTTCAATAAAAAAATATATATTATTTTATTGCATCTTTGCTCGTCTTTAAAATTTTAATATCTTCTTTAGTCAGCGTTATATTTTTATATAAATCTGGTCTAATTTTTTTAGTTATATTAAGAGACTTAAAGCGTCTCCATTTTCTTATATTTTCATGATGTCCTGATAACAATACTTCAGGCGCCTTATCTCCTTCAAACTCTTCTGGTCTAGTATACTGTGGATATTCTAATAATCCATTATAAAAAGATTCTTCCACAAAACTTTCTTCTTTGCCGAGAACACCTGGAATAAGTCTTAAAATGCAATCTATAACTGGAATTGCAGCCATTTCTCCTCCAGTTAAAACAAAATCTCCAAGTGATATTTCCATGTCTATATGTTTATAAACTCTCTCATCTATTCCTTCATAATGCCCACATAGAAATATGATATCCTCTTCTTTAGAAAGTTCTTTTGCAAGTTCTTGATTAAAAGTCTTTCCTCTAGGACCTAAAAATATAACCTTACCTTTATTGCTTTCTTTTGCATGTCTTATAGTATCAACTATAGGTTGGGGTGCCATAACCATTCCAGGTCCACCACCATAAGGTGAATCATCAACCTTTTTATGTTTATTTAAAGTATAATCTCTTATATTTAATAAGCTCAAGTCAAGTATATTATTTTCTTTTGCTCTCCCTATAATGCTATAGTCAAACACAGAAAACATCTCAGGAAATAATGTAAGTATGCTAATCTTCATCTTGCCATTCACTCACTGGTTTAATCAATATCTTTTTTAAATCAATGTCAACACTAATTACTATATCTTTAAGAACTGGTATCAATAATTCTTTAGGTTCAGTAATCCAATAAACATCATTATTAGGAGTGCTTAATACATCAAATATCTTTCCAAGTTCGTTTTCATTAGTGTCGTATACAATGCATTGCTTTAAATCAGAAACATAATAAGTATTTTCTGCAAGTTCAACTTCCTTGTCACGTGGTATTTCAATATATTTTTGCTTGTAAGTTTCAGCCTCATCCATAGTGTCTATTCCTTCTATTTTTAATATAACTCTATCTTTTTGAAATTTAGCTCCTAATATATTCTTTTCTACACCACCAACTAAAACAGTTTTTAAAGTTTTAAACTTCTTAACATCTTCTGTCAATGGATAAACTTTAACTTCACCTTTAATTCCATGAGTATTTACAATTTGACCAATTTTAAATAATTCTTCCAATATTTTCACCTCTATTTCTATATATTTAAGACATATATGAGCTAAAATAACGAGCCAAAATTTAGATGCATATCTGTGGTGTCCGAAAGCGTAATAATCTTAGTGTAGAGTCTCTATTAGCTAGAATATGCATCACATATTGATGGGCATTGTTTATTTTCATATATCTAAAAAGAGTTAGGTTAACCCTAACTCTTAATATTCAGACAATTTCTACTATAACTCGTTTATTCTGTTTGACTGCTACAGCTTTTATAACTATTCTTATAGCTTTTGCAATTCTTCCTTGCTTACCTATAATCTTCCCCATATCTTCTGCTGCCACTTTCAATTCTAGTATTATAGATTGCTCTTTATCTACTTCATTAACAGTAACTGCATTTGGGTTATCAACAAGAGATTTAGCTATAAACTCAACTAATTCCTTCATAAACGTCCACAATTAATATATACTAATTGTAGAATTCACCTCCAAAAATTACTTAGTAACACCTGCATTAGTGAAAAGTCTTTTAATTACGTCTGTTGGTTGTGCTCCCTTAGCGATCCATTCATTAGCTTTCTCTTCATTGACTTTAAAGTCAATTGGTTCAGTTAATGGATTGTAATATCCAATTTCTTCGATGAATTTACCATCTCTTGGTGCTCTTGAATCTGCAACAATTATTCTATAGAAAGGAGCTTTTTTAGCACCCATTCTTCTTAATCTAATTTTTACTGCCATTTTTAATTTCACCTCCTTTAAATATAGATATATATATTAACTCTAGAAAGGTAACTTACCAAATAAGTTTCCCTTCTTTGATTGCTTTTGAAATGACTTCATTTGCTTCATTTGTTTTTTCATCATTTCATAACCTTTCATGAGTTTATTAACTTCTTGAACACTTACTCCTGACCCCTTAGCTATTCTATTCTTCCTTGATGGAGATTTTGCTATAAGGCTCGGGTTTCTTCTTTCTTTCGTTGTCATAGATTGGATAACTGCTTTACTTTTATCAAGTGTTTCTGTTCCTTTTTCCAAGTCTATACCTTTAAGCTCTTTAGAATTCATACCAGGTATCATTTCTAAAATTTTATTTAAAGGTCCTAGCTTCTTCATCTGCTCCATTGCCATCAGATAATCTTCAAAGTTAAATTCTTGATTTAACATTCTCTTCCCTAAATCAGTAGCATCTTTTTCATCAATCATTTCTTGAGCCTTTTCAATAAGTGATAATACATCGCCCATTCCAAGTATTCTTGATGCCATTCTGTCAGGATGGAAGACTTCAAGGTCATTCATTTTTTCACCGATACCAGCATATTTAATTGGTTTATTAATTATACTTTTTATTGAAAGTGCAGCCCCACCTCTAGTATCTCCATCTAATTTTGTCAATATGACTCCACTTAGATCTAAATCATTATTAAAGCTTTCTGCTACATTAACAGCATCTTGACCTGTCATTGAATCTACAACCAATAATATTTCTGATGGCTTTATATTTTCTTTTATATCCTTCAATTCTTGCATCAAGTCTTCATCAATATGAAGTCTACCTGCAGTATCTATAATAACTACATTATTCCCATTATCTTTTGCATGAGCTATTGCACTTTTTGCAATATCAACAGGTTTAACTTTATCTCCCATTGAAAATACTGGAATTTCAATTTGTTTTCCTATGACTTCTAATTGTTTTATAGCAGCAGGCCTGTAGATATCACACGCTACTAATAATGGTTTTTTATTATCTTTTCTAAGATTTAATGCGAGCTTACCACACATAGTAGTTTTACCAGCTCCTTGTAGTCCAACTAACATTATAACTGTAAGTCCCGAACTACTGTAGCTAATTTTGCTTTCGCTTCCACCCATAAGATTAGTAAGTTCTTCATTAACTATTTTTATTACCTGTTGTCCTGGTGTCAAACTTTGAAGTACTTCATTTCCAACACACTTAACACTTACAGTCGAAATAAATTGTTTAACAACTTTATAGTTAACATCTGCTTCCAATAATGCAAGCTTTACTTCTCTCATAGCATCTTTTATATCTTTTTCAGACAACTTCCCTTTACCTTTTAATTTTCTAAAAGTCTCCTGTAATTTTTCACCTAATCCTTCGAAAGCCATATTTACATCCTCCTTATAAATTTTCTAGTTTTTCTTTATATTTTATAATATCCTCATCATCTATGGAATATTTATTTTTTAAATCTTCTAAAAAATTTATAATTTCTTTTTCTCTGTCTATACTCTTTCGAAGTAAGTTAAGCTTACTTTCATAGGAGAGAAGCTGCTTATAACATCTTTTTATTAAATCGTAAATAGCCTGACGACTAGTTTCGTTAAGTTCTGCTATTTCAGATAAAGATAGATCATCATTATAATACCACTGCATAATTTTACTTTGCTTTTCAGTTAAGAATGGATTATAACAATCCATAAGCAAAGAAATTTCAACTCGATCTTCCATTTACTCACCTTACCTACAAAAAAGATTTTAACAGGATTATTAACATGTGTCAAGTACTTTCACTTAACACGCTTAAGAATTTTTATATTTAAAAGTTTAAAATATATTTTCACTTTATATTAACGCCTCTGCAAAGCCTTCCGGGTCAAACTTTTGAAGGTCATCAACACTTTCTCCAACACCTATATATCTAACTGGGATATTTAAACTTTGTTTTATTGATAAAACTACTCCACCTTTTGCAGTTCCATCTAACTTAGTTAATATTATTCCATCAATCTTACAAGTTTCCATAAATTGTTTAGCTTGAATTATAGCATTTTGTCCTGTAGTTGCATCTAAAACAAGCAATGTTTCCTTTTTATAGTTTCCTAGCTCTCTATCTATTATTCTGTTCATTTTCTCGAGCTCGTTCATTAAATTCTTTTTATTATGAAGTCTTCCTGCTGTATCACATATTAATAGATCAACATTTCTAGCCTTAGATGCCTCTATTGCATCAAAAAGAACAGCTGCTGGATCTGAGCCTTCTTGATGTTTCACTATATCGACACCTGCCCTAGTTCCCCAAACTTCAAGTTGATCTATAGCCGCTGCTCTAAACGTATCTGCAGCAGCTAGTAATACCTTTTTGCCTTCTTTCTTGTTCTTAGCTGCTAGTTTACCAATAGAAGTCGTTTTACCAACACCATTAACTCCAATTACAAGCATTACTTTCTTGCTCTTTTCATCATCTTCATATGAACCTTCAGTCAATATATCTTTAATGACTTCCTTAAGTGCAGGTTTAACATCCTTAGGGTCATTTATTTTTTCTTTGCGTATTTTAATTTTTAATCTATCTATAATATCTACTGTAGTATCCATTCCTATATCACATGTAATTAATATTTCTTCTAATTCTTCATATAAGTCTTCATCAATAGTTATTGCTAATTTTAAAACTTCATTAATTTTATCGGTTAGTCCAGCCCGAGTCTTTGCCAATCCTTCTTTTAGCTTATTAAATAAATTTTCAAACAAATTCATTTCCTCCTAAATAAAATTTTCCGATAAGTCCACTGACACTACTTTAGATATTCCTTTTTCCTCCATAGTTATTCCATATATAATATCGCTAACTTCCATGGTACCTTTTCTGTGGGTTATAATTATAAATTGAGTATTTGTAGAAAACATTTTTAGAAATTCTGCATATCTATGTACATTTGCATCATCTAGAGCTGCTTCTATTTCATCTAGTATACAAAATGGAGTTGGTTTCATTTTTAAAATTGCAAAAAGTAATGCTATTGCTGATAGAACTTTTTCTCCACCAGACATTAAATTAATGTTTTGAATTTTTTTACCTGGTGGTTCTACATTTATATCAATATTAGCACTAAGCTCATCACCTTCAGCTAAAATAAGTTCCGCACTTCCACCTTTAAATAACTCTTTGAAAGTTTCATTAAAATTATGATTTAGAATCTTAAAGTTTTCTTTAAATAAATTCGTCATCTCAATGGTCATTTCTTCAATAACAGAATTCAATTCTTTTTTGGCATTTTCTAAATCCTCTGTTTGTGCTGACATAAATTCATATTTTTCTTTTATTTCCTCATACTCTTCTATAGCAGCTAAATTTACCACGCCAAGTTTTGTTATCTTGCCCTTTATTTCATAAATATCTTGCTTTAAAGCTTCTTCATCAATTACTGGTTCACATATATCTAGCGCTTCTGCATATGTAAGTTCTAGTTCCTCATTTAGTTTTTTATAAGCGTGATCCTTATCTGCTTCTTTTTTAGCTTTAATTATTTCTTTTTTATTCATTTCCATTTCTTTTAATCTAATCTCATCTAAAATAGCACTTATTACATTGTCTTTTTCTTTAAATTCTTGTTTTAGTTTTTCCTTTAGTATTTCTTCATCCTTAAAATTTAACTCTAGTTTGTTTATGATGATCTTATTTTCTTCTATATTCTCATCTTTAACTTTTATCTCTAAAGTTAAACTTTGAATACTATTTTTATTTTCAGTATTTTCATTATTTAAAAATTGATTTTTTAACGTTAAATCATGAATTTCTTTTTCTACTCGTAATAATTCTTTTTTTCTATTTTCAATAGTTTCGTCAAGAGTAGCCTTATTTATTTTCATTTGTGTAAGCTTAGTATCATTATCGTTTACGTCTTGTACATTTAATGATATTAATTTTTCTAAATCTCTACTTTTGCCTTTATTAAATATATTCTTACTTTCAATTGAGTTAATCTCAATTTCTTTGATTTTAAGCTTTTCAAAAATAGTTTCTTTTTCATTTATTGTTCTTTTAATATCTTCTTTAGCTGTTTCTAAATCTCTTTTTAATTTCTCAGTATTATTTTGTACTACTTGGATCTCACTTTGCTTTTTAGTTAATTCAATATTTTTTTCATGAACTCGATCTCTTTTATTTAATATAGCTTCATCTAATATCTTTATTTTTTCGTTAATATCTTGCACTAATTTTTTTAACTCTTCATATTCTTGTTTTTTTTCATCTATATCCTGTGTTAATTCTTCGATTTCTCTTTTTCTACCTAAAACATTATAATTTTTTCCTTTTATGCTACCACCAGTTAAAGCTCCTCCTGGATTTACGACTTCGCCTTCTAACGTAACAAGCTTATAATTATATCTTCCAATACGCGCGATGTTTAGAGCACAATCCATATTAGTACAAATTATTGTTCTTCCAAGGGCATAATTCATTATGTTATCATACTCTTTATCATAAGATATTATGTCACTTCCAATACCTAAATAACCATTAGCTTCAGTGATACTTTTATCTAGATCTAATTTTCTCCCCTTTATTATATTTAAAGGTAAAAAAGTCGCTCTTCCTAAATTATTTTTTTTTAGATATTCAATAAGAACTTTAGCTATTTTTTCATCTTTTGTTATTACATTGGATATTGCAGCTCCTAACGCTATTTCTATCGCTATTTCATGCTTTCTGTCAACAGTAAAAATCTCGCCCAAAACTTTAGTATCACTGGCAGATGCTATCCTATCCTTATGAATAGAATCCATTAGTGATTTTACTGGTCTATTATAACCTTCATAGTGCTTTTCTAAATTCTCTAACATAACTCTGTTTGCATCAAGCTTCGTTAACATTCCATTCAATTCTCTAAGTTCATTTTCTTTTTTAGTGAAATCCATAGATAGTGAACTCATTTTGCCCTTATCTTCTACTATTTCTAAATTTAATAACTCTATATTTTCTTTCTTTCTTTCAATATCATTACTTAAATCTTTATAAGTTTTCAAATTAACTACTATGTTATGCTCTAAAGATGATATATATGAATTTAAATTTTCTCTTTTTTCTTCTCTAAGTGAAATATCTTTATTTAATATAGTAATCTCATTTTTTATATCTGAATTATTTCTTAAAAGTTCAAATTCTCCTTCTTTTAACTTTTTAAGTTCATCTTCAATGCTTTTAAGTCCTCTAGATTCTTTTATGTTCTGTTCTTCTAACTTTGTAATATCTTGATTTTTTAACTTTTGCTTTTCTAGGTCCTTAGCTAATTCTTGTCCTAGTATTATCTTATTTTCATTTATTTGACTTATCTTATTTAAAATATCACTTAATTCATAGTTATTTCTATTAATCTTCTCCTCAAAGCTCTTAGTTCTTTCATTGTAAAGCTCAATACTCTTTTCATTTTCACTAGCCATTTCCTTCAAATTATAGTATCGTTCTTTTTCTTCTAAATTTTTCTTCTCTGCGTTCTCTATCCTATATTCTAAAGATTTAAGTTTTTCCTTATCAAGTGTCACTTCTTTTTGCTTATCTTCAATATCCTTAATTTTTAATTCTAAATCTTCATTGAAGCTTTTTAGTTCTGTTTCCATATTCTTTATATTATAGACTATACGCGACACTTCTTTTTTCGTTAAATCTTTAGATAATTCATTAAACTCTAATGCCTTTTCTCTATCAATTCTTAAAGGTTCTATTCTCTCTTCATAAGTTGATAAAATGTCATTTATTCTGACTAAATTATCATCAGTATTACTTAACCTTTTTTCAGCTTCTTCTTTTCTATTCTTAAACTTCACAATACCTGCTGCTTCTTCTAAAAGGGATCTTCTATCCTCTGGTCTACCGCTTAAAATAGCTTCTATCTTACCTTGTCCAATTAATGAATACCCCTCTTTACCTATTCCTGTATCTACAAAAAGATTTGTTACATCTTTGAGCCTACACTTTGAATTGTTTATTAAATATTCAGATTCTCCAGACCTAAATATTCTTCTAGATACCGTAATCTCATTATATTCTGTTGATAATTGTTCATCACTATTATCAAGAGTTAAAGAAACTTGTGCAAGCCCAACTGGCTTTCTAAATTGAGTTCCCGAAAAAATTACATCCTCCATCTTTCCGCCTCTTAAAACCTTGATACTTTGTTCTCCAAGCACCCATCTTACAGCATCAGAAATATTACTCTTTCCACTTCCATTAGGTCCTACGACAGCAGTTATACCCTTTTTAAATTTTAATTCTGTTTTATCAGCAAAGGATTTAAATCCTCTTATTTCTAGAGATTTTAAAAACATGTGCCCACTCCTTACAAATAAAGTATAGTAGGTAATAATCCTATAACAAAAATTAGTACAATGAAAATAGCTAATGCTATTGTCATATTTTTTCTAGTTTTTTTCTTCATAATTAAACACTCCTCATTACAATTTAGTTTATAGTAAAGATTAATAAATATCAATAAGGTATTCGAAAGAAAATAAGCAGTCAAATATGTATAACTACTGTTTTAAGTATCCTATTATTAAAAGCGAGAGTCTCCTCTCGCTAATATACTATATCTAATTTTTTATCTTCAAAGCAAAGTTGTATATGTCCTCTTTCAATTCCATCATCTTGATTTACAATAATAGACTTATTATTTTCTAAGAGTTTATTAAAATATAGTTTTTTATTAGCATAAAGCTTGCTTAAATCTTTAGAGTTAATATAGATTAATGCATTTTTTTGTTCTTGCATTTTTTCTAAAATTATATCTGTTAGCAAACTCCCCTCAACTAATTCTCTAAAAGAAGGATGGAACGGTCCAGCTACGATATCGCCACCTTCATTTATACTTTCTGTTGGTTGAAGGCCTATTCTTATTACCTTAACCTTGCTTTTTCTATACATATCATACATAGTCTTACTCACATCCACAGCTTCTTCTAAAGAATATGGGATATAGTCATTGCATTTGTACATTTTTTCCATAGGTGTCTCTTTTATAACTAGAGCTGGATATATTCTGCAAATATCTGGATCCATCTTAAGTGATGCTTTCGTTGTATCTATATCCTTTTCAAATGTGTCGCCTGGAAGTCCCGGCATTATTTGATGTCCTAAAATAAATTTATATTCTTTAATTAGCTTAGATGCATTTATAACATCTAGTGCAGTATGACCTCTTCCAGCTTTTTTTAATACATCTTCATCTAATGATTGAACTCCTAATTCTATTATATCAACCCCATATGCTTTAAGGTAGGTTAGTATATGGTCATTAATATAATCTGGTCTTGTAGAAAGCCTTATTTTATCTATAAGCTTTTTATCTTTAAATTCTTTAGCTACCTCTAGGAGCTCTCTTTGTTTTTCTTCTCTTATTCCTGTAAATGTTCCACCAAAGAATGAAACCTCAATAGTCGCACTCTTATTTTGTATTGTATCTAAATACTTGCTAATTGTATTTTGTACTGTTTGCGCTGTGATATCTTCATTAACCCCAGTTATTTTATCTTGATTACAAAATACGCAACTATGAGGACATCCCTGATGTGTAACAAATATAGGTATTATATAATAATTCTTACTCACTTACTCGATCCAATATATCTAAAGCTTGTTTAGCTGCATTTTGTTCTGCTTCTTTTTTACTATACCCTGAACCTTCACCCATAAGTTTTTTGTCTATAATTACATTAATAAAAAACTCTCTTCTATGTGGTGGTCCATCATATCTTGTTAGTTCATATTGAATTACTACTTCCCCATCTTTTTGAAGAAGTTCTTGAAGCTTAGTCTTAAAGTCCAATACTATTTCATTGTTTATAGCCTTATTCATTACTTCGTCAAAATGAAGCAATATGAAGTCTCTTACGAAGCCAATGCCTTTATCTAGATAAACAGCTGCAATTACTGCCTCAACTGCATCTGCCTGTATAGAAATTCTTTCTCTTCCTCCTGTAAGTTCCTCGCCTTTGCTCATTCTAATATAATGTCCAAGGTTTATTTTTCTTGCAATTTCATAGAGTGAATTCTCACAGACTATTAAACTTCTTGTCTTAGTTAATTCCCCTTCACTTTTATGTTTAAACTTATTAAAAAGATATTCAGTAATGCAAAGTTGCAATACTGAATCTCCCAAAAATTCAAGTCTTTCATTATATTCTGCATCTTTAAATTGATTTCCAAAAGAACTGTGTGTGAGTGCTGTCTTTAGTAAAGTAGGATTATTAAAACAAACTCCTAAGTTTTCCTCTATGTCTTTAAGTGTATATCTATTCATATTTCCACTCCTTGAAGTTTATTCTTCAATTTGCTAAGGCGTTTTTCTCATGTCTAAATATAGCAAATTCAAGAATAAACTAATTAATCTGATGTCTATCTTTTCATCCCTTTAGATTGGAGTTAGAAAACGCATGATCTCCTATTCTATATAAGCCTTGACTGTACTTAACTCTTTCTGGTATAAATTCAAGCAAGCTCAGCTAGAGCATAAACTTCTAACATCTAAAAAGTTTGATTTTATAAAAAAATATAAAATCCCGCAAATATGCGGGATTATTTTATTCTTCGTGGTTAGCTTTTACGTAATTGACAATGTCTCCAACTGTTTTAAAGTTTTCAACGTCTTCATCAGGTATTTCCATATCTAATTCATCTTCTAAGGCCATTATAAGTTCAACTATATCTAATGAGTCAGCATTTAAATCTTCAATAAATGATGCTTCCATGACAACGCTTCCTACATCGATACTTAATTTATCAGCAATAATTGCTTGGATTTTTTCAAACATTTTTTTCACCTCCCAAGTTCTACATTTAGATAATAGTATATATTGTTTAAATCGTCAATATTAGTTTTAATAAAATTAAAATTAATTTTTTATAGAAAACTCATCTTTTATTTCTTTTAACACATCATTTTCATAAAAAGTCTTAGTTTGCTTAATAGAATTTTTAAATGCTTTTGCATCTGAACTACCATGAGCTTTTATGCATATTCCATCCACACCTAAAAAGGGTGCTCCTCCATATTCTTTATAATCAAACTTCTTCATTATATTTTTTAATACAGGTTTTAATAATACTACACCTAATTTAGAAATAAAAGATGATTTTAGCACTTCGTCTTTTACTATGCCTAAAATACTTGCGGCTGCACCTTCATACATTTTTAGAGCTGTATTTCCAACAAATCCATCACTTACTAAAATATTAATGTCACCTGTAGATATTTCTCTTGGTTCTATGTTTCCTTTAAAGTTAAGGGAAGTTTCTTCTTTTAAAAGCTCAAAGGTAGCTTTTGTAAGTTCATTTCCTTTTCCTTCTTCTTGTCCGATATTTATAAGTCCTATACTTGGATTTTTTACGCCAAAAACTTTTTGATAATATATTCTTCCCATTTTAGCAAATTGAAATAAAAATGCTGGTTTACAATCAACATTAGCACCAACATCTACTATCATGAAATTTCCATGTCTACCAGGCATTATAGGCGCAAGAGCTGGTCTTTCTATGCCCTTAATTCTACCTACTATTAACGTACATCCCGCTAGAAATGCACCTGTACTACCTCCAGATATAATACCATCACAAGTTCCATCTTTGACTAAATTTAATGCCTTAACAATACTTGCGTCCTTTTTCTTTCTTAATGCCATTACAGGATGTTCATGAGGTGTTATTACTTCTCTAGCATCAATTACAATAATCTTTTCCTTATTATAAGTGTATTTAGTTAATTCGGAATTTATAATTTCTTTTGGTCCAGTAATATATAATTCAATATCATCATATTCTTTTAAAGCTTGGATTGCACCGTCTACTACAGCTACAGGTGCATTATCTCCACCCATACCATCTATAGCTATTTTCATTATAATCCATCCCTTTCACTATATCTACACAAATAACAAAGTAGTTTTTTATTATAATATTAATTACTAGTGTAAGTTTTAATTTTTTATATTGAAATTTATAACAATAAATTTAATCTCTTGAAAATTTATTGTTAAAATTATTATTTTGATTGTGCCTTATACAATATTTTCAATTGTTTTGTATATAAGAAAAGAAAGTCATAAAGACTTTCTTTTAGTTATTAGAAGCTACAACTACAACTTCTTTCCCTTTGTAAAAACCACAATTTTTACAAACTCTATGAGCAAGTTTCATTTCATGGCATTGTGGACATTCAACTATACCAGGTAAACTAGCTTTAAAAGTTTGAGCTCTTCTTTTCTTAGTTCTCGCGCTACAACATTTTCTTGCTGGATTTCCCATAATTACACCTCCTTATTATCAAACAAACCCTTCAAGGCTTCAAAACGTATATCAATGTCTTCTTTAAGGCAAGAACATGTCTTGTCATTAAGATTACATCCACATTCTTGACAAAGCCCCTTACAGTCGTTCCTGCAAACTCTTTGAATCGGTAATGTTGAAATTATACTAGTTTCAACAATTTCCTTGATGTCTAAAACATCATCCATTACAACAATAGCTTCAGTATCTTCACTGCTTTTATTGGTTGTAAATCTTTCTTCTATATCAATATCTATTGGATAGATAAAGGTATCTAAGCATCTTTGACATATCATTTCTAAATTAGCTTTAATTTTAGCAGTTAATATTAATACATCACTATCGCATGAAATCATTCCAGCAACTTCACAAGAACCTATAGGTTTAATTATATCTCCTTCAAAGTCAAACTGTAGTATTTCAAATGTGTAATCAATTTTTTTGCTTCTATCTTTACCTGAAATAATATCTGAAATTTGTACTTTCATAAAACTATAGAGTATATTGTATAATAAGTTCATTACAGATTATACGATAATCTCCCTTTTTTCACTCCTTAGCACATATATTTATAAAACAAACACAACTAATTATATAAATTGAGTACATAAAAGTCAAGGTATTTATAGCAAATTACTTTTTAATTAATTCTAAAGTCTCTTTAGCAATCATTAGTTCTTCATTTGTAGGTATTACAAATACTTTTACTTTTGAAGTGGCTTTAGAAATTTCCATTCCATCTCCGATATTTTGATTATCATTTTTTTCTACATCTAGTTCTATTCCTAAGAACTCCATGTTAGTTAAAGCCCTCACTCTTACTTCTGGAGCATGTTCTCCAATTCCAGCAGTAAATACAATAGCATCTACGCCAGCCATTGCAGCTGCATAAGCACCAATTTGCTTTTTGATTTGGTATCCATAGATATCCATGGTGAGCAATGCTCTCTCATCATTTCTTTCTTCAACAGCAGCTCTTATATCTCTAAAATCTGTACCTAGTCCTGATACTCCTAGAACTCCTGATTTTTTATTTAGAATATCATTTACTTCATCGATAGAATATCCTTTTTCTTTTACTAAATAAGTAACTATTGCAGGATCTATGCTTCCAGATCTTGATCCCATTATAATACCATCTAAAGGAGTGAATCCCATGGTAGTATCTATAGATTTTCCAGCGTTAACTGCTGTAACACTTACACCATTACCTAAATGACAAGTAATAATTTTTAAAGTTTCTATATCTTTCTTCATCCATTTTGCAACTTCACCTGCTACATATTTATGCGATGTTCCATGAAATCCATATCTTCTTATATGATCTTCTTCATAAAATTTATATGGAATTGGATAAATAAATGCTTTTTCTGGCATGGTTTGATGAAATGCTGTATCAAACACAGCTACCATTGGCGTGTTTGGCATAAGAGCCTTACATGCATTTATTCCAACTATATTTGGCGGATTATGAAGTGGTGCTAGTTTTGTAAACTCATCAAGATTTTCAATTACAGTGTCATCAAGAACTACTGAGCTTGCATATTTTTCTCCACCATGAACAACTCTATGCCCAACTGCAGCTATTTCATCCATTGATTTTATTACACCATGTTTTTCATCAACTAGACACTTTAATGCAAGCTGAATTGCATCTTGGTGATCTTCAAGTTTAGTTTCAACAATATACTTATCTTTTCCCTCAACCTTTTGAGTTAATATTGAACCATTCATTCCTATTCTTTCAATCAGACCTTGCGCTAACGCCTCTTCACTATTCATATCGATAAGTTGATACTTTAATGAAGAACTACCACAGTTTATAACTAATATTTTCATATCTTTTCTCCTTTATTGTTTCATAATATTTTTATATAAGGATTCTGCCTTAATCAATACGTTGTGCTTGAACTGCTGTTAATGCAACTACATTCACAATATCGTCAGAACTACAGCCTCTTGATAGATCATTGATTGGTTTTGCAAAGCCTTGACAAATTGGCCCAATAGCCTCTGCATTAGCAAACCTTTGTACCAATTTATATCCTATATTTCCAGATTGTAAATCTGGGAATATCAACACATTAGCTTTTCCAGCAACCTTACTGTTTGGTGCTTTTTGATCTGCTACTTTTTTTACTATAGCAGCATCTAATTGAAGTTCGCCGTCTATGTCTAAGTCTGGTCTTAATTCTTTTGCTTTTTTTGTTGCATTTCTAACTTTATCAACTAATTCACTATCTGCACTTCCCATTGTAGAAAATGATAACATTGCTACTTTAGGTTCTATGTGACATAACCTCTTAGCTGTTTCTGCTGTTGCGATTGCAATCGCTGCTAATTGATCCTCATTCGGATTAGGATTAACTGCACAATCTGAGAATATAAGTGTTCCCTCATCTCCATAAGTTGAGTCTGGAATTTGCATTATAAAGAAACTTGAAACAACAGATACTCCTGGTGCTGTCTTTATTATTTGCAATCCTGGTCTTAGTAAATCGCCTGTAGTATGAACAGCTCCCGAAACCATTCCATCAGCATCATCTAATTTAACCATCATTGTTGCAAAATATAGAGGATCTCTAACTATTTTCTCTGCTTTCTCCATTGTCATGCCTTTTTTCTTTCTTAATTCATAAAAAGCTGTAATGTACTTATTTAGATTATCTGATTTATTTGGATCTATTATTTCAACCCCCGATAAATCTACATCTAACTCTTTTGATTTATTTACTATTTCATCTTTATTACCAACTAAAATTGGATACGCCAATCCTAATTCATGTATTTTCTCCGCAGCTGCTATATTTCTTTCTTCGTTCCCCTCTGGAAGAACAATTTTCTTTTTATTTGATTGTGCCGCAATATATATATTTTTCATAAGGTCCATATTTCTTTTTCTCCTCTCTATATCCTATCTCTAGTATTAATATACTCCTTTATCAATGGGTTTTTCAACATAAATTCGCTACAAAATAGAATTCTTTAAATTGGCAATAATCTAAATAATCTGACAATAGACTCGTAATATAGCAATATTCTCATTTGGGAAAATCATATAAATTATTATTTATTTAATTTCCTTAAATATTTTTAAAGAATATTTTTAAAGAATGCATTAAGAGCTTAACTATTTAACCTCTACAATTATGTTATACTATTCTTATAATAATAAATATAAACTAATAAATACTTATAATATATCTGATTAATATTTCAAAAAATATATGTTTTATAAGATTATTATACTACAATGATATGCATAATAATCCTATAGTGAATTTAAAATATGACTTATAATTTAAAATTCTTATTCGAAGGAGATGACTATAATAATTACAGGAATAATTACAGAATATAATCCATTTCACAAAGGTCATGAATATCATCTTCAAAAAGCAAAATCCGACTTAAATTCAGATGGGATAGTTTGCGTTATGAGTGGCAATTTTATGCAAAGAGGAATACCTGCAATCATAGATAAATGGAAAAGAGCAGAAATGGCAATTAAAAATGGAGTTGATTTAGTTTTAGAATTACCTCTAGTTTATTCAATATCTTCTGCTGAACATTTTGCATTTGGAGGTGTATCGCTTCTTAATTCATTAGGTATCGTAGATTCTCTATACTTTGGAACCGAAGAAGGAACCATAGATACACTGTCATATATAGCTAGAACTTTAGTTTCTGAGCCTTTTGAATATAAATCTCTTTTAAAAGATAATTTAAATTTAGGATTACCTTTTCATTTAAGCCGTGCAAATGCGCTTAATACTTATTTGAATTCTAATGATGTCTTAAATGTATTATCTAGTTCTAATAATATTTTAGGTATTGAATATATAAAAGCTTTAATAACGTTAAGTAGTTCAATAATACCTAGAACTTTGAAACGAGAAGGTTCGTCTTATAATGATAATAATTTAAATTCATCCTTTTCTTCAGCTACATCCATAAGAAAATATCTTAAATCAAATTCATTAAGTGAATTAGCTACTGTTCTCCCAAAAGCAAGCTATGATATTTTATATGAATTATCATCTTCAAATTATCCATTTACTTTTGAAGATGATATGTTCAAATATATTAAATATAAATTATTTACAAATGATAAGTCTCTTTTAAATTTACCTGATATTTCTGAAGGGTTAGAAAATAAAATATTAAAAGAAATTTTTAATTCTGATTCTTTAACTGAATTAATTTTAAACTCTAAGAGTAAAAGATATACTTATACTAGGATTAACAGAATACTTACTCAAAGTTTTTTAAATCTTGAAGCTTTTGACTTATTTAACTTATCTAAAGCACCTGCACCTTATGCAAGAATTCTTGGCTTTAATTCTAGAGGTCGTAATATGTTAAAGATTATAAAGGAAAAAGCTAGTATTGATATAATAACAAAGGTTCCTAAAAATAATTTATGTGACCATTTGAAAATTGATATTTTAGGCACTAAGGCATATTCCATCTTAAATCCAAAAATAAATCCGATGGAAGATTATTTAAAAAGCCCTATCATAATATAGTGATATTTTACATAACCATAAGAATATATATAATTAAGGTATTAAAAAAATAATTAGTCATTCTACTGATATATTGACTAATTATTTTAAGCGCCTTAAAGATTGGAGTGATTTCATGATATATACTATTATCTTATGGTTTTTAGTTATTAGCTTAGTTATTATCTTAATTAGACAACTCAATATAAAAAAGAATATCATAGTTTGCATATTTATTTCAATATTTATAATTCTTTTTATATTAAATATAAATCAATGTATTATTGCTGCTATAGATGGATGTAAATTATGGTATAAATCTGTATTACCGGTGACCTTTCCTTTTATAGTTATCTGCAATTTACTAATATCCTATGATGGAATAAGCCTTTATTCCAAATTTCTCGGTCCTTTAATTTGCAAACCTTTAGGACTTTCTACAAATTGTTCTTTTCCTATCGTAGCTAGTGTTTTATGTGGATATCCATTAGGTGCTAAGTATTGTGTAGATTTATATTCTATGGAATATATCGAAAAAGATGAATATGAGAGACTTTTAAATATAGCTTCTAATGCAGGTCCATTATTTTTAATTGGCTCTGTTGCTGGAACTTTACTTGGAAATACTTCTTTAGGGTATGTTTTGCTTGTTGGAAATTATTTATCTATTATTTTTATAGGATTTATAACAAAAAAAAAGAGAAACCCAATCAGATTAAGGTCTCTACCTAGTCCCAAATATGAAATTATAAATTTTGGTTCCGCAATAAAAAATGCAGTTCAAAATGCAATAGATACTACATTATCTATTGGTGGCTTTATAATAATTTTTTCGGTTATAATATCACTTATTAAAAGTAATGTTCATATTTATGTCATATTTGAACAATTAGAGACTTTTTTTAAGTTGCCATCTAAAACTTTATATTGTCTATTTTTAGGAAGTATCGAAATGACAAATGGTTGCAATATTATCTCCACTCTTACTCTTTCTCTTCCTATTAAATTAAGCATAATAAGCTTTTTATGCTCATTTTCAGGTCTATCAGTAATTGCTCAAGTCAATTCCTTTGTAAGTGACACTGGAATTCATTATAGTAAATATATTTTTTTAAAGGTAATACAAGGAATTTTCAGTTTTTTTATAACTTATATATTATTACAGATATTACCTACAAGTATATATACATCTAGCCTGAGAATAAATTCTTCTGTAACTGCATATACATATTTCTATCCCATATTAACTTTAATTCTATTAACGTTCTTATTAGTTATACTTAATAAAGTAGCTAAATTATTTTTTCATGCTACGTAATTCTTTAACATTTTCCCTTATAACATCACATGCCCCAGTTAAACTTGTATCGATATTTTTTGCAACTAATTCAAAACTATCTTGGAGACTTTTTATAAGTTTTATATTTTGTTCTTCTATTTCTTTATCTAATTGGGTTAATATTTCATTAGAATAGTCTCTAGAACCTAATCTTATAGCCTTAGCATCTCGTTGTGCTGATGCTATAATTTCTTGGCCCCTTACCTTTGCTTCTTTTACAATATCATGATTTTCTACATTCTGCCTCATCATAGTCATTGTTTCTTTTCTAACAGAATCATGTTCTTTCTTAGCTTCATTTAAGATTCGTTCTCTTTCATTCATAACCCATTCAGCTTTTTTAAATTGATCTGGTAAATAATTTATTATCTGATCTATGACTTCCAGAATTTCTTTTTTATCAATCATGACCTTACCGCTCATAGGTACTTTCGGTGAATTTTCCACCAAATCTTGTAAATACTCTAGTAACTCTATAATATTTACTTCTGTTTTTCCCATAAAAACACTCCTTAGATGTTTATTCTAGCTATTATATCTGATACAATTTCATTTGGAACTAGCTTTTCAATATTTCCTCCAAATTTTGCTACTTGTTTAACACATGAAGAACTTATGTGTAGATTTTTAGAAGATGACATCATACAAACTGTTTCAATATTTGAATCTAATTCATTATTCATAAAAGCCATTTGTAATTCATATTCAAAATCAAAAGATGTTCTTAATCCTTTTAAAATTATATTACTATCATATTCTTTTAAAAAATTTACTAAAAGTCCATTAAAGCTTATAACTTCAACATTTTCTATATCCCTTGTAACTTTTTTTATTAATCGTACTCTTTCATCAATTTCAAAAAGATATTTTTTATCAACATTAATTAACACTGCTACTATAATTTTATCAAAAACTTTTGCGCCTCTTTTTATAATATCAAGGTGTCCGTTAGTTATAGGATCAAAGCTTCCTGGATATACTGCACTTTTCATTATTTATTTCTCCTCATACTTATAATAACATACTGTTGTATTTCCATACTTTTTACTCTTAGTTAATTTTATATCTTCATATCCTTCATAAACTGTTTCAATAGTATCTATTTTAGTAACTATTATACCAGTATATTTTAACATTTCATGTTCCTTAATAATTTTCATAGCTTCTGGAATCATTTCTTTACAATATGGTGGGTCAATAAATATTATATCAAATTTTTTTCCCTTACCAGCTAATTGTTTAAGTCCAATATATGCATCAGTGTTTATTGGAAAACAAAAATCCTGAAATTTAAGATTTTCTACATTTTCCTTTAATAATGGAAATGTTACTGGACTTTTATCAAATAGATAGACTTCACTTGCCCCTCTACTTGCAGATTCCAATCCTAAACTTCCTGTTCCTGAAAAAAGATCCAAAACCACTGCGTCTTGCATATATGATTGAATTGAGCTAAACATAGCTTCCTTAACTCTATCTAATGTAGGTCTAGTTTCCATTGTCGCTGGAGAGACTAATTTATGTCCTCTTGCTTTTCCTGCTATTATCCTCAAAATTTTATTCCTCCCTAAAGCATATAAAAGATAATACGCCTAATGTTATATATTTTATATATTAACACATCTATATATAATATTTCAAATTAATTAAAGCAAATATATTTACTACTTTTTTCTAAATTTTTGCTCAGTTCATTTATTATCTCGCTATTTGACTCACATTTATTTTGCAGAATATTATTTGCTTCTAGTCTAGCACATCTTAAAATTTTTATATCATCATAAAGATTAGCAAGTATAAAGCCTTCATCACCGCTTTGCTTTCTTCCAAACATCTCACCTGCACCTCTAAGTTCTAAATCTTTTTCTGATATTAAAAATCCATCACTGCATTCCGTCATTATTTGCATCCTCTTTTTAGTTGTATTACTTTTAGCTTTTGATATTAAGATGCAATAAGATGAATACTCCCCCCGTCCAACTCTTCCTCTCAATTGATGAAGCTGTGAAAGACCGAATCTTTCTGCATTTTCTACAATCATGACAGATGCATTAGGAACATTAACCCCTACCTCAATTACAGTAGTCGAAATCAAGACATTAAAGTTGTTATCTTTAAATCTCTTTATTATTTCATTTTTTTCTACAGCTTTCATCTTGCCATGAAGGATTTCAACCTTCAAATCTTTAAAAATTCCACTTGTTAGTTTATCATACAAAGCTTCAACTGAAGCTAACTCCTCTTTTTCATCGTCTTCAATAAGTGGACAAACAATATATACTTGTCTTCCTCTTTTAATCTCATCACAAGCCAGATCATATCCTATATCTCTTTGAGCCTCTGCATAAAATCTAGTATCTATTTTTTTTCTGCCTGGTGGTAACTCATCAATTATAGATACATCTAAATCTGAATAAAGATATAAAGCTAAAGTTCTAGGAATTGGAGTAGCCGTCATAACAAGACAATCTGCTCTTTTATCTTTATTTATAAGCTTACTCCTTTGTTCAACCCCAAATCTGTGTTGTTCATCAGTTACTACTAATCCTAATTTTCCAAACTGAACATTATCTTGAAAAAGTGCGTGAGTTCCTATTACTAGAATAGGTTCTGGATTTTTAATTCTTTCTTTAATTCTTTCTTTTTCCTTTAAAGTGGTTGCTCCAGTTAATAATTCTATTTCTATATTAAAATCCTTAAATACCCTCTTGGCTTCTTCAAAATGTTGGCTTGCAAGGATTCCTGTCGGAGCCATAAAAGTACATTGATATCCATTTTTAATAACATTAAAAATAGCTATTAAAGCAACTATTGTCTTTCCACTTCCAACATCGCCTTGAATCAACCTATTCATAGAAAAATTTGATTTCTGGTCTCTTAAAATATCGCGTACCACTCTAGTTTGAGCATTTGTAAGTGGAAATGGTATATTTTCTTTAAAGGATTTAAGCTCATCTTTCCACTCAAAAAATATCCCATTTTTATTCTTTTTAATATTATATTTTACGATCAATAATTTTAATGAATACGTAAATAATTCTTGAAATTTTAGTCTTATTTTAGCTTTTTCTAACATTTCTTTATTTTCTGGGAAATGTATACTTCTTATAGCATCATCTAATGAAATTAAAAAATATTTTTCTACTATTTCCTGAGGTAAATTTTCTTTAACCTTCATCTGTGATAAAATTTCATTAATCAATTTTTCAAATAATTTATTACTTATATATTCTTTCAGTGGATATTTAGGCAAAATTTCACTTGAAAGTGCTTCTTCGCAAGTAATTAAGGGATTAACAACTTCTAACGTACTACCTATTCTTTTAAATTTACCCATTAAATTATATATCTTTCCTTGTCTAAAAGAATTTTTTATATATCTTTGATTAAACCACTTTGCACACACCTTATACCCAGCATAATTAAAATCTATTGTTGTCAATATCTTATTAGTTTTAGTTTTAATATCAGGTCTAAATCTTATTACTTCACACTTTAATATTTGTTTATCTTCACCTGTAATACTTTCAAATTCTGCATTACTATCTACAAATTCATAATCTCTTGGGAAATATAATAAAATATCCAATATATTAAAAACTCCACATTTATTCAATTTTTCGGTAGCCTTTGGCCCAACTCCTTTTAAAATAGAAATATTACTATATATATCCAAAAGTTTACCTCCTTTCTAGATATTTTTACTAGATTTCTAATTATCACATGATTAAAAGCGCCTATTATTTAGGCGCTTTTAGGAAATATCAATGAAATACGTTTAGCCAATAAATTAGCTTAGCTGTACTCATACTCTCAGTATACTATAAAATAGATCATCTACTGATTTGTTATTTTTTGAATATGACTTATTTTTACTATTCTACTGACATTAGAAAGTAGTAGAGAGGTTGATTTCCTTTATAAACTTGAATATCCAAGTTTTTATATTTCTCTTGTAATTCAAGTCCAAATTCATTTGCTTCCACATCACTTACTTCTTCACCATAATATACAGTAATAAGTTCACATTCATCATCTACCATATCCTCTAAGACTTTACCTGCAACAATTTTCTTGTCTTCGCCTACTTCTTTTATCTTTCCTTCTAAAAGTCCTAACATATTTCCTTCTTTAATATTTATCCCATCAATTTCAGTATCCCGAACTGCATAAGTTACTGAACCAGTCTTAACATCCTCAATTGCATTCTTCAAATTATTAAAGTTCTCGTTAACATCAAGATCAAAATTAAATATAGTAGCGCATGCTATTCCTTGAGGAATACTTGTTGTAGGCACTACACGTATATCCTTATCGCATATTTCTGCTGCTTGATTCGCTGCCATAATTATATTTTTATTATTTGGCATAATAAAAATATGTTCAGCATCTATCTTATTTACAGCATCTAAAATATCTTGTGTAGATGGATTCATCGTTTGACCACCTTCAATGACATAATCCATACCTAAATCTTTAAATATATTTGAAATTCCATCTCCCATAGCTACCGTTATAAATCCATATTTCTTTTCTTCTTCTCCTAAGCTCTCATTTTCGACCTCTGAATCATTTTCTTCTTCCATCTTAGATATATTTAACTGTTTATCCCTAGCAGTAATTACAAGTTCTCTATGTTCTTCCCTCATATTATCAATTTTAATTTTGGATAATTCTCCTATAGCTACTGCTTTTGATAATACTAATCCAGGGTCATTTGTATGTATATGAACTTTAATAACATCATCATATCCAACAACAATCATAGAATCTCCAAGAGATTCTAGTTCATTTTGAAAATCTTTTACATGTTTAGCATCCCCAAGTATTATAAACTCAGTACAATAACCAAACTTAATATTAATTTCTTCTGTAAAATCAGCCATACTATTTCCAGATGGATTTATACTTATATCTTTTATTTCTGCTTTAATTCCATTTTTTAAAGCTTCAAGCATACCCTTAAGTATAATGTAGAGTCCCATTCCACCAGAATCAACTACCTTAGCTTTTTTCAGTGCTGGCAGTAATTCTGGAGTTCTATCTAGCATGTCTTTCGATTTAATTGTTACTTCTTCCATAAAGCTTATTATGTCCTTTTTCTCAGATGCTATTGCAGCTTCCGATGCTGCCCTAATTACAGAGAGTATAGTTCCTTCTGTCGGTCTCATAACTGCCTTATATGCTGATTTTGATCCCTCAAAAAAACCGATTGCAAGTTCAATAGTATTTACTTCTTTTTTTCCTTCTAGTCCTTTAGCAATACCTCTAAGTATTTGAGATAGTATAACTCCTGAGTTGCCCCTTGCACCCATTAGAGCACCCTTTGCTAGCTTCTTAGACATTTCTCCTATAGAATCACTATCTATATTCTCTATTGATTTAACAGCTGCTTTAAATGTCATAGACATATTAGTTCCAGTATCTCCATCTGGAACCGGAAATACATTTAACGCATTAACAAAATCACTTTGTTCTAATAATCTATTACTAGCATTAACAACCATGTTATAAAAATCACGGCCATTGATTTTTGTATATTCCATTTAGTTTAACCTCCTAAACTCTAACCGCTTGAACATTTACTGTTATAGATGATACTTTAATACCTGTATAATTTTCAACACTATAACGAACCTTTTGAATTATATTATTTGATATAACTGATATTTTTGTTCCATATTCAACCATAATAACTAATTCTATCTGTAATTTATTTTCGCTTGTTAATTGCAATTTTACACCTTTACTTAAATTTTCTATACCCATAAGCTCCCAAAGTCCTTCGCTAGCATTTTTAGACACCATACCAACTACTCCATAGCATTCCATTGTAGACAATCCAACAATATTAGCTAAAACTTCTTCTGAATAATTTATACTACCATTTTCATTTGAAAATCCAACCATTCATACTCCTCCTAAAATCTTATATCATATTATATATTCTATATTAGAACAATATATTATTCAAGTATTCGAATAATATATATTATAACCTAATATATAATCATAATGAATAGTAATTTTTCTTGCCTATTATATTTTGCTATGGTATAATTTAGTCTGTCCTATTGAAAATGATTATTTTTGTAATATAAGGAGGTGTTTTCTAATGGCAAGAAGATGCGAAATTTGTGATAAGGGTGTTGTAGCAGGTGTACAATATAGCCATTCACACCGTCAATCAAAGAGAACTTGGGCTCCTAACATAAAGAAAATAAAAGCTTTAGTTAACGGAACACCAAGAACTGTTCATGTATGTACAAGATGCCTTAGATCTGGAAAAGTTCAAAGAGCAATATAGTACATAATAAAAAATGCAATTGTTATCCCAATTGCATTTTTTATTTTTTTAGATATATTTAGAAATCTAAAGAACAAATAGTCAAATATACTTTATGTACTTTAGTTCTTTTTTCTAAAAAATCTTATTATATTTGATAAAAATCTTGGTAACTTAAAAGCCATTATTTTCATATATAATCCTCCTAAATATTAATACTTATATTGTTTTAAGAATGAATTTTTAATCATAGTCACAAGTTCAATTCATCTTATTATATTAATATTCAGTTAGTCTTTAAAATGTTCCAATTTTTTTAAATTCTGAAAAAATAATTATCAATATAGACTATCGCACTTACTTGTATCTTTTGAATATTCCTAATCAATTGAATGAAGAATTAATATTTCACCTTCTTGATAGCTAATTTCTATTGGCGTATCTGCAAACTCGTTACATATAGCTCTTGGATCTAATAAATTCATATCATAATTTTCTAAGTTATATCTAGCTCCTTTAATATTAAAATTAGTGACCTTATCACACAAAGCATGAAAAGATATATTTTCACCAGGATCTCCAATTAATATCATTCTTTTTTCCCCAAGATAAAATCTGTTATTATCATCTATTATTTCTAACACTGCTCCCTTTTTCTTAGTAGTTAAAAGGAGACCGATATTCCCAAGTGTATGATCCATTCTTGTTCCAATTGCGCCAAATAAATATATTTTTTTGGCTCCTCTTTTAATAGCTTCTATTATCGCAATTTCAGTATCAGTATAGTCTTTTTCTGGTGGAAACTCCAAGACTTCTTTAGTTTTTGATTTTATAGTATCTAGAATTTCTTTTTTAGCAGAATCGAAGTCCCCAAGTAGCAAATCTGGAACGATCCCATAATTGTAAAGACATTCACAGCCCTTATCAGCTGCTATTACAAAGTCTACTTTTTTAAGATAGCCTCTCAATACATTTTCTGAAGGTGGCGTTCCTCCACTTACAATAGCTACATTCAATTCATTACCCCCTCAAAGCTTTTATATTCTCACTGATCTCTCCCACATTAAATATGGCAGAACCTGCAACAATTACATTTGCGCCAGCTTCTATAATAGCTTTAACGTTAGTTTTGTCTACTCCGCCATCAACTTCTATCAATAGTGATGGGTTAACCTCTTTGCTGAGTTCTTTTATTTCTCTGATTTTATCTAGACAATATGGTATAAATTTTTGTCCTCCGAAACCTGGATTTACAGACATTATTAAAACCATATCCAAATTCGAGATTAAATCTTTCAACATACTTGTTGGAGTTCCTGGATTTAATGAAATTGCTGCTTTTTTGCCTTTTGATTTAATGTAGTCAATTGTTCTATCTATATGTTTATCCGCTTCATAATGAACAGTAATTATATCAGCTCCTGCTCCTATAAAATCATCTATGTAATTTGATGGATTATTTATCATTAAATGTACATCAAATATCTTATCTGTTCTATTTCTTATTGATTTTATAACTGGCACTCCAAAAGATATATTAGGTACAAACGATCCATCCATTACATCTATATGAATAAAATCTGCTCCCCCCTTATCTATTCTTTCTATCTCTTCCCCTAGCTTTGAAAAGTCTGCCGATAATATCGATGGTGCAATTTTTACCATTTGTTTTTCTCCTCCTGAATCATTTCTTCTAATGTCTTTATATAAAAATCATATCTATATTTGTTTATTTCTCCATTCTCTATTGCTTCTTTTACAGCACAACTAGGTTCTTTATAATGTAAGCATCCTCTATATTTACACTTATCATTATATTGTGTAAATTCAGGGAAACAATATCTAAGTGCATCTTTATCCATTAATTCTTTTATCTCTAATGTAGAGAATCCTGGTGTATCTACAATATAACCATCTGCCACTTCTATGAGTTCACTGTGCCTTGTTGTATGTTTACCTGTTCCAATCTTTGCACTGACATTACCTGTCTCCATGTGTTCTTTATTGCAGAGTCTATTAATCAATGTCGATTTTCCAGCTCCTGATGGTCCACAGAAAACTGTTATATTTCCTTTTATTTTTTCTTCTAATATTTCAAGCCCAATTCCCTCTTTAGCTCTTATATAAATAACTTCATAACCTATATCATTTATTCTCTTCTTTATCTCTTCTCGTTCTTCCTGTGATACCAAATCTATCTTATTTAAACAAACTACAACATCTATATTATTATACTCACATAAAATCAAAAACTTGTTTAATAAATCAAAATTTATATCTGGATTCTTAACTGCAAATACAATAAATGCTAGTGAGACATTTGCAACTGTTGGTCTACTTAATTTAGATTTTCTCTCATGTATTTCTTCAATAACACCTTTTCCATTTTCTATTTTAATTGTAACATTGTCTCCTACCATAGGCTTTATATCTTCATATCTAAATTTACCTCTAGCTTTACATTCTATTAAGCCATCTTCTGTTTTAATATAGTAGAAACCACCTATACCTTTTATTATCTTTCCATTCATATTTTTCCTCCATAATCATTTAATTTAGATAAAATCAACCATTTGAATTTTAGATATCAGTAATTTTAAAATCTATCATAAACATCTTCTAATGGATAATTCTTTTTTACACTTTTTACAGCTTACTCTCTTCTAATTCTATACATAAATATATTATAAAAGGAGAGGGTTTTTATCAACCTCTCCTTTTATTTTTTCGTTAAGGTACATTCAAAAAAATAACAAGTTAGTATGCTGTCTATTTTGTGCCATACTATATTAATATGTTTTACTAATAGTGAGCTCTTCATGTTTTATTTTGTGAATTACTGCTTTGGTTGTTAGTTGTATCTCCAGTACTTGGAGTCTTTCCTGTACCTGGAGTTGTTGGTGTCGTTCCCGTACCTGGAGTTGTACCTGGATTTGTACCTGGATTTGCCGGAACATCTTTTCCTGTGTTTTTATCAGTCGTTCCAGGATTAGACGTATCAGGTGGTACTTGCTTTGCCACATATTTCCCAACCTCTATTATAACCGTACTTCCTGGTTCTACTTTAGCTCCTTCACGAGATTGGCTTAATACTATACCATTATCGCTTTCAGTCTCAGTTATTTTTTCTGAAACAGATGACTTCAGTCCAGAATTACTTAATCTATCCTCTGCTACATCTTGTTCTAATCCTTTTAGATTAGGTACTGTTACAAGCTTAACTTCTGCGCCTTTGCTTACAACTACCGTTATTTTATCGGCTGATGTTATTTCTGTTTCTTTTTTAGGACTTTGACTAATTATTTGACCCTTAGGTACATTATCACTAAATACTTCACTACTACTACTAATCTCAAGATTAAAGGACTTCAGAATAGCTTTTGCGTTATCTATATCATAATCTTCTAAGTCAGGCATCTTAATTTTGGTTTCTCCACTACTTACAATAACCCTAACTTCACTTTTTTCTTTAACCATACTTCCAGCTTCTACATTCATTTTAAGAATAGCGCCCTCTGGTTGATCGCTAGATTCTTCTGTACCACCCTCTACTAAAACTAATTTTAGTCCTTCAAGTTGTAGTTTTGCATCTTCTACATTTTTTCCAACTATATCGGGAACTTGAACTTCTTTATTATTTGCAGCAACTGAACTAGCCATTTTAAATGCGCTAACACCTAAAACCATTAATAATAATACTAAAGCTACACCAATTGCAATCTTTACTATTTTACTTTTATTCTTGCCCTTTTTTTCACCATCATCATCATCGTCATAATAATCATCATCATCGTACGCTTCATCATTTTTTTTATTATTTAGAGCTTCTTGCTTTGATAATTGTTCTGTTACAGCTGACATTATTATTGTGTGATTATCATCTTCTTCGCCCTTATCTATACGTGCATTAGGATTATCCTGAATTCTTTGAAGATCTGCAATCATTTCTTTAGCTGTTTGATATCTCTTAATCGGTTCCTTTTCCATGGCTTTTAAAATTAATTGATTTAAACTATCAGGAACTTTCGAATTAAGATTTTTAGGAGGTACAACCTCTTCTTGTAGATGTTTCAGTACTATAGTAACAGCAGTATCAGCTTGAAATGGAAGATTTCCTGTAACCATTTCGTATAATACAACACCTAATGAATATAAATCTGTTCTACAATCAATAAAACTTCCTTTCGCTTGTTCTGGCGAAATGTAATGAGCTGATCCCATTATTGTATTATTATTTGTGATAGTTTCGGAAGTTGTAAATTTTGCTATTCCAAAATCAGTCACTTTCATAGTTCCATCTTCTGTAACTAATATATTTTGTGGTTTAACATCTCTATGAATTATATTATTTCTATGTGCACAATCTAAAGCTTTAGCTATTTGGATTGCAACAGATATAGATGTTTCATAATTCATCTTTCCCACTTGTTTTATAATATCTTTTAGGGTTTTCCCTTTAACATATTCCATTACAATGTAATTTATATTATCTTGAGTTCCTACATCAAGGATATTTACTATGTTATTGTCAGATAAAGTTGCAATGGCAGTTGCTTCCCCCTTGAATTTTTCAACGATCTCAGCATTATCACAGAATTCCTTTTTTAGAATCTTAACGGCAACAAACCTATTTAGCTTATTACATCTTGCTTTAAATACTTGTGACATTCCGCCTTCACCTATTTTTTCTAACAACTCGTATCTGCTTCCAAGTACAATTCCATCCATACTACATCTCTCCTCTAAACAACAATACTGTTATATTATCCCTGCCACCTTTTTCTTTTGCCAAGTACACTAATTTGTTAGCCATATCTATATAATTATCCTCTTCTATGACAACCTTTAGGATCTCTTCCTTAGTTAATTCATTTGTCAATCCATCTGAACATAATATATATAAGTCATATTGATTATTTTCTAATTGGAATACATCTACACTTACACTACCACTAGTACCTAGAGCTCTTGTAATTATATTCTTTTTCGAATGATGTTGTGCCTCTTTTTCGCTTATACTTCCACTATCAACAAGTTCTTGTACTAGCGAATGATCTTTAGTAATTTTTTCTATTGAATTATTTCTTATTGCTAAGCAACAACTGTCACCCACATTCGCAATTCTAATAAAATTCTCAGTTATAAAACAAGCTGTAACTGTAGTCCCCATTCCACTTAAATTCTCATTGGTATTAGAAAAATCAAATATATCTCTATTCGCCTTTTTAATAGCTTCCATAATTAAATCTTCTGTTTTACTCAAAGAAAATTTTTCATTTACATAGCTAACTATTTGCTCTGCGGCCATTTTGCTTGCCACTTCACCTGCATTATGTCCACCCATTCCATCTGCTACTACATATATTTTAAATTCTTCTTTTTCTAAATAAGAAGCAAAATCTTCATTTAATGTGCGCTTTAATCCTACATCACTAACTAAGCCTACCATTTCATTCTCCCCTTTATTTTTTTGGGTTTCCATGTAACTTCTTCTGAGTTGTCCACATGCTGCATTAATGTCACTTCCCATTTCACGTCTAGTAGTAACTTCTATGCCATGATTTTTCAATATTTCAGAAAAATCATCTATTGACTTCTTTGAAGATCTTTTATAAGCATTTTCTTTTATTTCATTTACAGGTATTAAATTCACATGACAAAGCATTCCTTTTAATAACTTTCCTAATGCCTTTGCATCTTCGCTCCCATCATTTACATCTTTTACCAGCGCATATTCAAATGTAATTCTTCTGTTAGTTTTATTAATATAATATCTGCAGGCTTCTAATGTTTCGTAAATGCTGTATTTGTTAGCTATAGGCATAATTTCTTTTCTTTTTTCATCATTAAATGAATGCAGTGAAATTGCAAGAGTTATGCTAAATTCCTTATCAGCCAATTCATATATCTTAGGTACAATTCCACAAGTAGATAATGTTATATGCCTCTGCCCAATATTTAATCCATATTCGGCTGAAATTACTTCTAAAAATTTTACAACATTATCATAATTGTCTAATGGCTCTCCACTACCCATTAAGACTATGTTAGATATTCTTTCATCAATATATTTTTGGACTACAAGCACTTGTGCTAATATCTCTCCACAGCTTAAATTTCTAACGCACCCTTCAATAGTAGATGCGCAAAACTTGCATCCCATTTTGCAACCAATTTGAGTTGATATACATATGGAGTTCCCATGTTTATATCTCATAAGTACAGATTCTATTAAATTTCCATCTTCAAATCCTAGTAAGAACTTTTCGGTTCCATCAATATCAGATTTATAAACCTCTATTATCTTTGGCAGAGCAATAATAAAATTTTCTTTAAGTTTGCATATTGATGCTTTAGACATATTCTTCATAGTATCAAAATCATAAGTACCCTTATAGATCCATGATATTATTTGCTCACCTCTAAATGCACTTTCACCATTTTCCTTCATCCATACTTTAAGTTCTGCTAAAGTATAATCCAGTAAATTGTTCATTTATTCACCTACTATTATATTTTTTCTAATTTTGCCACAAAAAATCCATCCATATTTTCATTTGGCATAATAGTTAAAGAACCATCTCTATTGTATACTAAGTTGTCTTTCTTACCTATAAAGATTTTCTTTATACTACAGTCTTTGTGCTTGCTTAGAAACCATTCAATATTTTCTTCATTTTCTTCTTTATTTAATGTACAAGTTGAATATATCATTATCCCACCATTTTTTAAATACTTCCATGCATTTTCCATTATATCTCTTTGAACAGGTATAACTGCTCTTAAGCTCTCTCTAGTTTTATTCCATTTTATTTCTGGTTTTTTTCTTATTATTCCAAGACCTGAACATGGAACATCTATTAAAATCCTATCACAAATTTCAATTAACTCCGGATTTAATTTAGTTGCATCATTTGTATTCACTTCAACATTAGTTATACCTAATCTTTCACAGTTTTCTGTTATTAATTTAAGCTTAAACTCATGTATATCAAAAGCTAATACTTTACCAGTATTTTGGAGTATCTCTGCTATATGAGTAGTTTTACCACCTGGTGCGCTACACAGATCTACAACTGTCATTCCATTTTCTAATTCTAATAAAGGTGCTATAGTCATGGCACTTTCATCTTGAACTGTAACCTTTCCATCGTTAAATAATGGATTATTTTCTATAGACTTACCGCCTTTAATTGAAATTGCTTCTGGGCAAACAGCACCTTCTTCAATTTCATATCCATTTGCTTCTAGCTCTTCAAATGCTTCATCATAATCTGATTTAATTTCATTCACTCTAACGCTAACCTGTGGAATTACATTTAATCCTGACATTATCTTTTTTGATATGGCTTCTCCATACTGCTTTATGAACAGTCTTATCATCCAAGGTTCAAATGAAAATTTGTATGCATATTCATCAATTTTATTTCCTGCAACCTGAATATCATCTGGATTTTTAGTGAAATTTCTAAGTATTCCATTTACTAATTTTGAATTACCTTCAGATATCTCTTTTGCTTCTTCTACTGCTTCATTACACGCAGCATAGCTTGGTATTTTATCTAAAAAATTCATTTGATATATTGCTACCCTTAAGATATTTAAAATATCTTTATCCATTAATTTAATATCTTTCACAAAGTTAGAAATTATAACATCTAATGTTTTTCTTCTTCTTAAAACTCCATATACAATTTCTGTGAGTAATGCTTTATCCTTATCATTTAATTCTACTTCATTTAGTTCTTTTGATAGTATTATATTAGAATATGCGCCTTCATTTAAAACCCTATCTAATATTTTTACTGCTAATCTTCTACAATTCATATGCTACCTCTTTTTTCTTTTTTTTAATCGTCTCTATTGCTAAGTGCAACGAGCCTTATTAATTGTGATATTGCCATTAATGTTGCAGCTACATAAGTCATCGCCGCTGCATCTAGAACTTTCTGTGCATTCTTAGTTTCATCACCATATAAAATTCCTCTTGATTTCAATATATTCAAAGCTCTAGTAGAAGCATCAAACTCAACTGGTAATGTTATTAATTGAAATACTACTACTGCTGAAAATAAAGCAATTCCTAAAATAGTCAATCCTTTAAAACCTAATACTAATCCTATAAAGAATAATACCCAAGATATATTTGAACTAATATTTACAACAGGTACTATTGTATTCCTTATAATTAGAGGTTTATATTTTTTCTTGTGCTGAATTGCATGCCCAACTTCATGAGCAGCTATGCCAGATGACGATATAGTCATCCCAGAATATACATCTGGAGATAATCTAAGTATTCTACTTGAAGGATCATAGTGATCGCCAAGCTTAGTATTTATAATCTCTATTTTAACATCAAAAAGCCCTGCTTCATCTAACATCATTCTTGCAATTTGTTGCCCAGTGTACTTATTTATAGTTTTAACTTTACTATATTTAGTGTAAGTACTATTAATTTTAGTCTGTGCCCAAAATGAGATTATTATTGCTGGTATTAATATTATCATAGTAGGATCGAAGAATCCAAACATCTTAAATTCGCCTCCATTATCCTAAAATTATATTTTTGTCTATTTCATGTCCATTTATATATTGTTCTATAGTTAGTGGTTTAGCATTTGGAAATTGTACCTTTTTTATAATGAGTACACTCTCCCTGCAAGCAACCTTTATTCCCTCTTTGCTTACATCTATAATCGTTCCAGGTATTTTTGAAATTCTTTCTTCTAGCTCTTCAGTTTCATATATTTTCATTCTTTCACCGTTATAGTTAGTATAAGCTATTGGCCAAGGATTTAAACCTCTCACTAAATCGTGAATTTGCTTTGAAGATCTATTCCAATCTATATTTGCAAGATCTTTGTCTAGCATTTTTGCATAGAAAGTTTCATCGCTTTGTTTTTGTAAAATTATATTACCTTTCACGATTTCTTCTATACTTTCTATTAAAAGCTCTGCTCCTCGTACCATTAATATATCATGTAATTCTCCTGCTGTCATATTATTAGTAATTTCGACTTCATCTTTAAGGATAATATCCCCTGTATCTAATCCTGCATCCATAAGCATTGTAGTATTTCCTGAAACCTTTTCGCCATTTATTATTGCCCAATTTAATGGTGCTGCTCCTCTATACATAGGTAATAATGATGCATGAAGATTTATACAACCATATTTCGGTATATCTAATACTTCTTTGCTCAAAATTTGTCCAAAGGCTACTACTATCATAAAATCAGGTTTTAATTCTTTTAGTGCTTTGATTAAAATTATATCATCTTTAAGCTTTGTTGGCTGATATACTGGAATTCCATATTTCAATGCTTCTTCCTTAACTGCTGAATATGACATCTTTTTACCTCTGCCCTTTGGTTTATCTGGCTGCGTTAATATAGCAGTAACATTATATTCCTTAATTAATCTTTTTAAAGAAGGGACTGAAAAGTCAGGAGTACCCATAAATACTATATTCATTCTATTTTCCTCCTGTAATTACTTATTTTCTGACGGTGCCTTAGCCTTAACTCTATCAATAAATAGAGTTCCATTTAAATGATCGTATTCATGCAATATAGCTCTTGCGAGCAATTCTTCTGCTTCTATTTCAAATTTTTCTCCTTTTTCATTTAAAGCTCTAGCTCTAACATAATTAGGTCTAGTAACTTCTTTTAATTCTCCTGGCAGACTTAAACATCCTTCTTCATCTGTTTGTGATCCACTTGTTTCTATGATTTCAGGATTTATAAATACTAATGGACCTTCTCCAATATCTATAATAAATAATTTCTTTAGTATTCCAACTTGTGGCGCTGCAAGGCCAACTCCGTCAGCTTCATCCATTGTTTCCTTCATATCTTCAATTAAAGTTAATAATCTATCGTCTATTTCATCAACTTCTCTGCACTTCTTTCTTAATATCTCATCTCCATATTTTCTTATATTTCTTAATGCCATGTTTTGTTCCCCCTACATCATATTATTAGGATTAATATCTATACTAATCCTTATTTCATTATATACACTCTTATTTAATAGATAAAGTGTATCTTTCACCGTTGCACTAAACTCATCATCAAAATCGCCTTTTATTATTATCTGCCATCTATAATTTTCCTTCAACTTATTAATAAGACAAGGCACTGGACCTAGTAACGTTAAGTGTTGGAGTTCTAGTTTTTTTAAATTATATTCTAAGCTATGCATAAATATCTTTAGTTTTCCTTCGAATTTTGACGAAACGTTAATTAATAATATTTTACCAAAAGGTGGGTTCGACATCAACCTTCTTATCTCTATTTCTTCTTTAAATAAAGATTCATAATCTTCTTCTTTAGCATATCTTAAGCTATAGTGATTTGGTGTATAACTTTGAACGATTGCTTTTCCTTCATCCTTGCCTCTGCCAGCTCTTCCTGTAACTTGAGTTACTATTTGATATGTTCTCTCTGAAGCCCTATAATCTGGTAAATTCAAAGACATATCAGCAGCTAAAACACCAACTAGAGTAACATTTTCAAAATCCAATCCTTTTGATATCATTTGAGTTCCTATTAAGATATCTGCTTCTCCGCTTTTAAAAGAATTATAAATAGACTCATGAGAATTTTTATGCCTTGTAGTATCTACATCCATTCTTAAAATTTTTGCCTTTGGAAAATATTTTTTCACTTCTAATTCCACTCTTTCTGTCCCTGCGCCAAAAAATTTAACATATTTGCTGTTACATTTTGGACATACCTTACTCACTTTTTCTGCCTTGCCACAGTAATGGCATATTAGATATCCATTTTTGTGATACGTCATAGATACATCGCATTCTGGGCATTTAAATACATACCCACAGCTTCTACATGATATAAATGTAGAATAGCCTCTCCTGTTTAAAAATAAAATTGCTTGCTTTCTATTCGATAAGGTTTTTTCAAGCTCCTCTAGAAGTTTTGCACTAAATAAAGATAGATTTTTATTCTTTAGCTCTTCTCTCATATCTATTATCTGCATTTCAGGCATTTTATTCCCATTAACTCTTTTATGCATTTCTATCAATTTATATTCACCTTTAATTGCTTTATAATAACTTTCAATACTTGGAGTAGCTGATCCTAGAACCAACTTACAATTTTTAATTTCACATATAAATTCACTTACTTCTCTAGTATGATATTTAGGATTATGTTCTGATTTATAGGTATTTTCATGTTCTTCGTCAATTATTATAAGTCCAAGATTTTGTAGTGGCAAAAATAGTGCACTTCGTGCGCCTATAACTAATCTAGCTTTTCCTTCTTTTACTCTATACCACTCATCAAATCTTTCGCCATCATTTAATCTACTATGAAATAATGCTACATTTTCTCCAAATCGCCCTTTAAATCTCTCAATCATCTGAGGAGTTAATGAAATTTCTGGTACCAAAACAATTGCACTTTTCCCTTGATTTAGCATTTCTGCAACTAACCTTATGTATACCTCAGTTTTTCCTGATCCTGTGACACCTTTTATAAGATACTTTAATTCTGAGCCACTTAAAATTGTATTCAGACAACTCTCTTGTTCTTGTGTTAGGAACTTATTATTATCTTTTTCATATTTACGAGTATTATATCGAAAAACTACTTGTTCTTCACTTTTTAATATATTCTTTTCGATTAGCTTATTTAATGAATATAAAGAAAATTGTTTATTATTTGTAATTTCTGCTTTAGTATAAATTCCATTATTATCTGTTATAAATTTATATAATTTTATATAATTTTCTTTATTCAATTCATTTGCTCTTATTTCTTTATTAATGACTATTACCTTTTTCTTTTTATTCTTTAAACCTTTCAAAATACCTACTGGTATCAGAAGGCGAACAGCATCAATAAATTTGCAAAGATATTTCTTTCTCAAAAATAATATCATTTTAATATCATCTTTAGTTAATATCGCTTCATCATCACATAAATCTAAAATTTCTTTTACCTTATAGTCAAATTTTATTGAATCTTCTTGTAATATTGAAAATACAAATCCTTCTATCGGTTTGCTTCTTTGACCAAATGGAACCTTAACCCTAAATCCTACATCTATATTCTCTATAAGTTCATAAGGCACTTTATATGTAAATGGCCTATCTATTTCTACAGCATCACTGTTTATAATTATTTCCGCATACATATTATTTATATCTACCACCTTACACCACACCGATTTTATATTAACAATACCCAAATGATTATAACACAAGGGGATGTTACAAAATTATTTTTTTGAATTTTTATTTAATCACTTTTTCCTTGAAATTTCTTATATATTAATAAAGAAGCGCAAAAAAATTCTAGCGCTTCTCAAGTATGATATCAAATAAATTACTTGCAATGTCTTCTTTACTCATCTTATCTAGATGTATTTCTATACCTTCTTTAGATAATATTATTACTTTATTATCTTCAGCAGCGAAGCCAGTATCAGTTGCAGTTATATCATTTGCTACAATATAATCTAAATTTTTCTTTTTTAGCTTAGATATAGCATTTTCTTTTAAACTTTGGCTTTCAGCAGCAAATCCCACTAAAATTTGCTTTTCTTTCCTATTTCCAAGTTCCATTAAAATATCATTATCTCTAACAAGGTCTATACATAATTCGCCATTACTTTTTTTTATCTTTTGTAGACTATAATTTTTAGGTTTATAATCTGCAACAGCTGCTGCTTTAATCACTATATCAGTGCAATTAAATCGCTTAAGGACTTCATTTTTCATTTCTTCATTTGTTGAAACTTTAATAACATCAATATTTAATGGGGGCTCTAAATAAGTAGGTCCAGTTATTAGAGTTACTATTGCGCCTCTATTTCTTGCTTCTTTAGCTATTGCATACCCCATCTTCCCACTAGATCTATTAGTAATGAATCTAACTGGATCAATAGCTGCTATAGTTGGTCCTGCTGTTACTAAAACATTTTTATTTAATAAATCTTTTTTTTCATTAAGTTCCATTAAAACTCTATCTACTATGACTTGTGGGCTTTCAAGTTTTCCTTTTCCAATTGTCCCACACGCAAGTCGTCCTTCTGTTGGTTCTATAAATTCATACCCAAAAGACTTAAGTTTTTTGATATTGTCTTGAACTATGAGGTTATTATACATATTCGTATTCATAGCAGGTGCAAAAATAACCTTAGCTTTTGTTGCCATTATTGTAGTTGAAAGCATATCATCAGCTATTCCATTTGCAATTTTCCCTATTATATTAGCAGTAGCAGGTGCTACTAAAAACACATCTGCTTTCTCTGCTAAACTTATATGTTGAATTTCAAAGGCTTTTGGTTCTGTAAACATATCACAGGTAACCATGTTTTGACTTAACGATTGAAAAGAAAGTGGAGTCACAAATTGAGTCGCTGACTCCGTCATTATAACATTAACATCAATATCTTTTTTAATAAGTAAGCTTACAATTTCTAGGGCTTTGTATACTGCAATTCCTCCACTTACTCCAAGTAACAATTGTTTTTTCATTTTAGTCTTCATCTAACGGTATAACTTCAAATTCAAATGCATCTTGATCTAATTCATTGATTGCAATTGTTAGAGACTTCTTTGAGTCTGTTGCAATTTTAGGAGCAGAACCCTCAATTAGTTGTCTAGCCCTCTTTGATGTTAACATTACTAAAGAATATCTGTCATGTATTTTTTCTAATAAATCTATTACTGATGGATCAATCATAGAGTTGTTCATGTATTATTCCCTCCTTTGAATCTAATATGCTATCTTTTATTCTATCTACTCTGCATTTTTCCGCAGATATTATAGCTTCTAATTTTTCGACAGCTATATCTACTTTATCATTTACTACTGCATAATTATACTTAGAAATGAAATTTATTTCTTTATATGCGGATTTAAATCTTTTCATTAAAGATTCTTCCGTTTCACTTCCTCTTTTTATAATTCTTTTTTTCAATTCTTGCATGGATGGTGGAAGTATAAATATAAATACTCCCTCTCCTGTATTTTCCTTAACTTTTAATGCACCTTGTATATCTATTTCTAAAATAACATCTTTACCACTCTTCAGTATTTCTTCAACATTAGATTTTGGTGTACCATAATAGTTATCATATACTTTTGCATATTCTAGGAAATCATCAGCTTCTATTTTTTCTTCAAACTTTTCTTTAGATATAAAATAATAACTAACGCCTTCTATTTCTCCTTTTCTTGAGGTTCTTGTAGTTGCAGATACGGATACAGATACGTCTTTATTTCTATCAACGAATCTTTTACATATAGTACCTTTTCCTGCACCTGAAGGTCCCGATATTATAATGAGCAGCCCTCTCCCATTAGTTGTCATTATTCATCATCCTCATCAATTGTTACCTCATCTTTTGTTGCTAATCTGTGCGCTACCGTTTCAGGTTGGACTGCTGATAATATAATATGATCACTATCTGTTATTATAACCGCTCTAGTCCTTCTGCCATACGTAGCATCTATTAGCATTCCTCGATCTCTTGCTTCTTGAATAATTCTTTTAATAGGCGCTGATTCGGGACTCACAATTGCAACTAATCTATTTGCAGAAACTATATTTCCAAAGCCTATGTTTATTAACTTAATTCCCATTTTTCCTCCTGATTATTCAATATTTTGCACTTGTTCTCTTATTTTTTCAATTGTATTTTTTACTTCTATCACGTCATTTGTCATATCTATATCTGTTGATTTAGAGGCTATGGTGTTAGCTTCTCTATTCATTTCTTGAATTATAAAATCTAATTTTCTTCCAATTGGCTCATTTAAGTCTAAAGTACTCTTAATTTGGCTTAAATGGCTCTTAAGTCTAGTTATTTCTTCATCTACAGCTGCCTTATCAGAAAGAATCGCCACTTCAAGAGCTATTCTGCTTTCATCTATATCTACTCCCGACAATAATTCACTTAATCTTTCCTGTAACTTTTTTTTATAGTTCTTAGGAATATTATCTGCTCTCTTTTCAATTTCTTTCACATATGTTTCTATCATTTGAACCTTTAATAAAATATCTTCTTTTAATTTTTCTCCTTCTCTGTTTCTCATTTCTTCCATCAAAATCAGAGCTGATTCAATTAAAGGAGAGATTTCTCGAAAAATATCTTCTAAATTTTCCTCTGGTTCATCTAATGTAATCACGTCTGGAAGTCTAGCTATTTTACTTGTAGATATATCATCTATAATATTTAATTCGCTTTGAATTTGTCTTAAGCATTCATAATAATCTTTAGCTAACTTCATATTCAAGTTTGCTTTTCCAACGTTATTTTCATAATTTTTATGATTAATAAAAACATCAACTTTACCTCTATTTAATTTTTTATTAATCATATTTCTTATTTTTTCTTCTAAAGCAAACATCATCCTAGGCATTCTGATATTTATATCTAAATATCTATGATTTACACTTTTCATTTCTATTGAAAAACACGAATTTTTTCCTTCTTCGCTTTGAGCACTTCCAAAGCTAGTCATACTTTTTATCAATATTACACCTCCTTCTGTTTTCTTTCCAATTCACTAACTTATATCATAATTAATTTGCTGTTCGCTGTCAATGTTTTGTTCACACATTGTTAACATTTATATTTGTTTTATGTGTACGAAAGAAAATAACATATCAAAGGTATTCCTTTTATTTTTATTATAGACACCTCTGTTCGAAAATACTCTTAAATCAGAAATAAAGGTAATGCTCTGAATAGTTTTATATTAAGTATCATCCTTATCTCTGTTAGATATATTCACAATCGAGTTTTGATTTTCTATATTCCTATAGAAAAGTTAACTTTAATAAAAATATTATTGCTAAAATTATCATTACTATTGATACATTTTTCTTATCTTCTTTGTTTTTTGCAAAGAAGATATTATATATAACATTTATAAATACATACGACAATACGCCTATTGTTAATCCATCACCAATACTATATGTAAGTGGCATCAATGCTATTGTTAAAAATGCTGGAAGCCCTTCTGTTATCTCATTGAAATCTATGTTCTTAACAGATCCAAGCATTAAGTATCCTACATAAATTAAAGCTGGTGCAGTCGCACATGCTGGAATAGCTATAAATATTGGTGAGAAGAACATAGCTATTAAAAATAATACTCCTACTACAATTGCAGTCCAACCAGTCCTACCACCTTCTTCAACCCCTGTTGAGCTCTCAACATAAACAGTTATAGCTGAGACTCCAAGACAAGCTCCTACCGTAGTACCTATTGCATCGCTAAGTAGTGCTCTACCAGCATTCGGTACATTCCCATCTTTGTCTAGCATTCCTGCTCTTGAGCTAACCCCAACTAATGTTCCTATGCTATCAAAAAAGTCTACAAATAAAAATGTAAACACTATAGTTATAAAAACCATTAGGTTGTTTGGATTCATTAAATATCCAAAATCTATTTTTCCTGCAACAGGTGCAATACTTTCAAATTTGAATATTCCGGTTGGTAAATAAATTTTAAGTTCTGCTGCAAATGATGGGTTAATTAATGCATATCCCCAAGCGAGAAGTGTACTTACTACAATACCGATTAGCATAGAGCCCTTTATTCCTTTTTTATCAAATACTGCGATTATTACTATGCCAATACAAGTAATTAAAACTGTTGGAAGTGCAAAATGACCTAATGCTAAATAAGTAGAATCACTTTTTACTACTAATCCACTTCCTGTAAATCCTATAAATGCAATAAACAGCCCAATTCCAGCTGTAACTGCATATTTCATATTCATAGGGATTGCATTTACAACCCATTCACGAATTTTGCATAGTGACATTAATATAAATATAATACCTTCTACAAATACTGCCGTCAGAGCTATCTCCCATGAAATTCCTTTACCTAAAACTACTGAATATGCAAAATATGCATTAAGACCCATACCTGAAGCTAATGCAAAAGGTAGATTTGCAAATATCCCTACAAGTATTGTAGCAAATGCTGCTGATAAGCAGGTCGCTGTTACAAGTGCACCTTTATCCATACCTGTTTGTCCTAGTATATTAGGATTTACTGCTATTATGTATGACATTGTTAAAAAAGTTGTGATACCTGCTATTATCTCTTTTTTAAAATCAACATTTTTGTTTGATAGAATTGCAAGAAATCTTTGTTGTTTTTTTTCTGCTTGCATTTTATTACCTCCTGTAAATAATTAAATAAAAAAAGAGCCTTCCCGAATTATTTGATAACTCAAAATGACTAACTTACATGTTAAGTTTAGCATGCCATACTCATAGTCAAGTATTTAAGACACATGAAATAAGATAACAAGTCAAATATTCGATGTAATCTAACTTATTATTTTTTTGAATGTGCCTAAGGTACTTTGTAGAAACTTGTGAACCATATTATCACAATTATATGAGCTATCCTTTTTACGAATATTATTATATATTTTGCGTCGAATATTGTCAACATTTCAGCTTGTGATTCGTCTATTCATAGATATAATACCATATAAACATTTTATATACCTATTTTTTCTAAAAATAATGAAAGTCAGTTTATCTATTAATCTAAATTTTTTTTAGATTATAGTTTTCTTATCATATAATTCAAGCTATTAATAATTGCATATCTATTATTTCGATTAGTTATATCCACAATCACAATTTTTACTTTTAGTGTTTGATTGAATGCAAAAAACCTCACAATGATTCCTAAATCATCGTGAGGTGACTTTCTTTAGTATAAATTATCTTTTGGCAGGTCGGCGTATCCTGCATCTCTGATTACTAATATTAGCGTGTGAGGAGCCTTTTCTCACCTCAAAAAAATAAGTTACTTTCTAGAGTATATCATAAGGTGTTCTCTTTTAATTGCGTATCTTCAATTTTTATCAATCTTCCTCTATATATTCTTGCATTCATCTTTGACAACGTTATTGGATACATTGTTGCAATATATATATATTGGTCTTCTAAATCTATTTCTATACCCAAAAGTATAATAATATTATCAATTTTTTTAACTAATTCAATAGATCCTCCAGGCCCTCTCCTATAATTTATCCCAACATATTCAGGCTCTTTTATTACTTTTTCCATAATATCCGTTATATTATCTTTAATTCTTTTAGTTAGTTGCCTACCATGTCTTTTTTTTATATGATTTACAACACCTGGAGAGGCATAAACAATTCTAGGTAAATCAAGCCCTAAGAGCTCGCTTATAGAGACTTTTATTTTGCCAACTTTCTTGTAAGCTTTATACTCTCTTTTCATAATACCCCTCATTTATATCCTTTTTTTTATTATATCCCAATAATATGTATTTTTCTACTTAATAAATAAAACTTTATGTTGTAAAAGAGTGTTGATTGTAATGTATTTCATATAATATAGATACCAAAGCTTTGAAGCAGTCTTATACTTTTAATATATATCTAAACCTAAAAATAAAGATCATGATTTATTGATTGTTATATTAAAATTTTAAGTAAGCGGAACAAATACATGACCTCTATTCCGGTAAATATATGCATAAGTGCAATTTTCACTTTGGATATCTATATAAATAAATATGTAGTAATTATATTATATTTAACTACATCATAAAATCAACACTTTATTAGAAATATAAAAAAATAAAAATTTATATAATTAGAGTATTATACAAATTAATCCACCATTACCCTCATTAATAATTTTCTGTAAAGTTTTTTGTATCTTAACTTGAACGTCTTCTGGCATCTTATATAATTTGTTTTGCAATCCTTCCTTTACTAATACTTCCAAAGATTTTCCAAACATATTGCTTTGCCAAAGAAGTGCTGGATCAATTTCAAATTGTGCAAGAAGTCCTTTTACAAGTTCTTCTGATTCCTTTTCAGATCCCATTATGGGACTTATTTCTGTTTTTATATCACATTTTATAAAATGTAAGCTTGGGGCACTTGCTTTTAATTTAACTCCATATTTATTACCTTGCTTAACTATTTCTGGTTCTTCAAATTTCATTTCCGCAAGCTGTGGTGCAACTAATCCATATCCACTCTCTCTTACATCTTCTAATGCATCTTTGACTTTATCATATTCACATTTAGCATGGGTTAAATCTTTTATTATACCAAGTAGATCACTTTCTGAAGCGACTTCTAGGTCACATATTTCACTAAGAACTTTATAGAAAATCCCATCTTTTGGTTTCATAAGTATTTTGGCCATTCCATTTCCTAAGTCCACCTCTTTTATTGTGGCCGTTCCCATAAAGTCTTCTTCTTGGAAACTATTTAAACAATATTTAATATCTCTCACTTTAGAAACATCTTCACTCATGCTCATAATTATCTTGAAAAAGTCTTTTTTTAGCCAATGATCTCGATCTAGCTTTTCTAACCATTCTGGCATATCAATATTAATCTCTTTTATAGGGAATTCTTTAAGTACATGTTTAAATAAGTCTTCAATATCTTGTTCTTCCATATTATAAACATCCATAACTTGTACTGTTACGTTATATTTTTCTTCTAGTTCTTTCTTTAATATTTTATTTTCTTGAGAGTTAGGTTTATTTGTATTAAGAACAATAATAAATGGTTTGTTTAAAGATTGTAATTCAGATATTACCCTTTCTTCTGCTTCTACATAGTCATTTCTATCTATTCCTGTTATACTTCCATCTGTTGTGATTACAAGACCTATTGTAGAATGGTCTTTAATAACTTTCCTTGTCCCAATTTCAGCAGCATCCTCAAAAGGTATTTCATAATCAAACCATGGTGTATGCACCATTTTACTCGTCTCTCCATCTAAATATCCTAAAGCTCCCTTTATAATATATCCTACGCAATCAACCATCCTTACTTTAAATTTAATTTCATCTCCTAAGTTTATTTCAACAGCTTCATTAGGTACAAACTTTGGTTCTGTTGTATGGATTATTTTTCCTGATCCGCTTTGTGGCAATTCATCTTTCGCTCTTTCTTTTTTATAAGCATTATCGATTTTTGGAATTACCATAATATCCATGAATTTTTTTATGAATGTAGATTTTCCTGTTCTAACTGGCCCTACTACCCCTACATATATGTCCCCTTGAGTTCTATCCGCTATATCTTTATATATGTTAAAATTATCCACGCAATTCCCTCCTATATTCTTTTTACCAATATATATATATTCATCTTAATTTTAAAATATACAACTTATATTAAATAAAAAAAATCCTAAAATAATTTCAACCACTCTAATATATGGTTAGAATTATTTTAGAATCTTATAGATGTTTAATATAAAAACTAAACAATTGAATATTATTTTCACTATGCGTGGCTATATAACTTTAAAATGTCTCGCTTTTCTTATCTCTATTCATAAGTTCATCAACAATGGATAGAGCATCTTTACCTTCAAATAAACCTTTATAAATACCGTCTGTTATAGGCATAGATATTCCATTTTTTTCTTTCAATTGATAAAAAGCTCTACATGCTTTTACACCTTCAACAACCATTCCGACTTCTTTTAAAGCTTCATCAAGAGACATGCCTTTGCCAATTAGCAAACCCGCTTTTCTATTTCTAGAGTGCATAGATGTACAGGTAACTATCAAATCTCCCATACCAGTTAATCCATAGAAAGTTTCTGCCCTTCCACCGAGTGCTATTCCAACCCTAGTAATTTCCCTCATGCCTCTTGTAAGGAGAGCAGCCTTTGTATTATCTCCATATCCAAGACCATCAATAATCCCAGCAGCTAGTGCAATTATATTTTTTACAGCACCACCAATTTCAACTCCTATAATATCATCATTTGTATAAACTCTAAAATACGAAGTCATAAATAGATCTTGAACTTCTGTTGCGTATTTCATTTCTTTAGATGTACTTACAATTGTAGTTGGAAGTTTCTTTATAACCTCTTCTGCATGACTTGGTCCTGATAAAATAACTACTGGATTATCTAATTCTTCTTCAATTACACATGATAATCTTTTATCACTATCTTCTTCAATTCCTTTAGCAATCGATATTATTGGTATATCCTTAGATATTTTTCCCTTTAATAATTTACACATGCTTCGTATGACATGAGAAGGTATTGCTAAAACTATATAATCAGAATCTTTAATTGCTTCTTCAATATCATTAAATGCAGTTATTCCACTCGGAACCATCAAGTCTTTCATATACTTTTCATTTGTTCTATTAATATTTATTTCATTAACAACATTTTTATTTCTATCGTATATGCTAACAATATTATTTTTTTCTGCAAGTAAAACAGCTAAAGCACTTCCAAAGCTTCCTCCGCCTAGAAAAGTAATTTTACTCATAATTATTCCTTCTTTTGTCTATATTCTATCTGCACACCCGTTCCTTTAAAATCGAAACTATCTCTTATTTGATTTTCCATATATCTCTCATATGAGAAATGTCTGGCACTCTCATCATTCACAAAAAATACAAATTTTGGTGGTTTAGTTGCAACTTGAGTCGCATAATAAATCTTCATTCTCTTAAGACCAACAATAGGTGGCTCCTTCATAAGAATAGCTTTACTTACAACATCATTTAATATTCCTGTTGAAATTCTCTTGCTATAATTCTCATAACAATATTTTGCCATTTTAAGTACTCTGTTAATTCTTTGTCCTGTTAGTGCAGAAATAAATAAGTACTCAGCATAACTTAAGAATTTTAAGTTTCCTTGTAATTCTTTTTTAAATTTATCTAAAGTCTTACCATCTTTTTCAACTAAATCCCATTTGTTTACAATAACCATAATAGCTTTGCTCATTTCATGAGCATATCCTATTATTTTTTCGTCTTGCTCTGTTACACCATCTGTTGCATCAATCATGAGTATACAAACATCGGCTCTTTCAATTGAAGTATAAGTTCTTATAACACTATATCTTTCAATTTCTTCTTTTACCTTGCTTTTTCTTCTAATCCCTGCAGTATCTATCAAGATAAATTTACCTTCTTCAGTTTCTAAATAACTATCTATTGAATCTCTTGTAGTTCCTGGAATATCTGAAACTATTACTCTTTCTTCACCAAGTAATTTATTGATTAAAGAAGATTTTCCTACATTAGGCTTACCTACCATAGCTATTCTTATATATTCATCATCGTCTGTATCATAGATAGATTTATCAAATCCTGCTACTACTTTATCAAGCATATCTCCAAGTCCTAATCCTTGTGTTGCTGATATTGTTGAAGGATCGCCTAGCCCTAGATTATAAAACTCCCATGCATTATCTTCGTCTTTTAATGAATCAACTTTATTAACTACCAAGACTATTGGCTTTTGACTTTTTCTAAGTAAAGTTGCAACATCATTATCTGCTGCAGTCAATCCTTCTTTTCCATCAACTATAAATACTATTACATCTGCTGTCTCGATTGCAATATTTGCTTGTCTTTTCATTTGTTTTACTATCATATCATCACTATATGGTTCAATACCACCTGTGTCTATCATAGTAAAGTTATAACCTACCCATTCAGCTTCTGCATACACTCTGTCTCTTGTAACTCCTGGTGTGTCTTGTACTATCGAAATTCTTTTTCCTGCTAATTTATTAAATAATGTTGATTTCCCAACATTTGGTCTCCCGACTATAGCAACTATTGGTTTAGCCATTTGAAATTCCTCCTAATTTATACTCATTTAGTGTTTTTATTAAATCTTCTCCTGTGTAATCTACTACTATAACCTCTACATCTAAAGCTGATTCAATATCCTTTATTCTAATATCATCTAGCATAATTTGTTCAGTAGAATCTGCTAGTTCATATCCTCTCCTAAACATATTATTGGTCAATATTAAATATTTACTATCTATTATGTCCTTCATTTGATCAATTATATCTGTTCCTGTTAAAAGTCCTGCTACAGTAATTGTATTTCCAAAATAATTATTCACTATTTCATAGACATTTAACTTTATATTTGGATTCTTATTCTTTATTTTATTACTAGCTTCTAAAAGCTCAGTATAAGCCAATGTGCCTGTAACAATAGAAAAGCTTTCTTCTATGCTTATGTCTAAATCTTCTAAAGTATCATCTATTGCATCTCTAAAGCACCTAACCATACCTATACCATCTTCTATTTGATGATAATCATCATAAAATTCTTGCTTTGGGACTTCTTTTTCTGCAACCAAATAAAATTCATCAGATAATCTAACAAAAGGTTGCCCTACTTCTTTCATATATGTATCCTGAAGCTCTTTAACTCTTTCAATTTCTTCTATAGATTGCTCTTTAGTATATGTATTAACATGCTTAAGGTCCTGTCTAAATTTAGTTATACCTATTGGTACGACTGCAACATCTGAAATTTCTGGATATAATGTATATAAATCTTTAATTGTCTTTTTAAGTTCATCACCATTATTTATTCCTGGGATTGAAACTATTTGTGCATTCATAAAAATTCCTGCCCTTGATAGTTTTTGCATTCTCTCAAAAACATTACCTGCGAATTTATTATTTAGCATTTGTACTCTAAGCTCTGGACTTGTTGTATGTACAGAAACATTTATTGGACTTATATGATATTTAATTATTCTGTCGATATCTTCATCTTTCATATTTGTTAAGGTTACAAAATTGCCTTGTAAAAAAGATAATCTTGAATCATCATCTTTAAAATATAGTGATTTTCTCATCCCCTTAGGAAGTTGATCTATAAAGCAAAATATACAGTTATTACTGCATCTTTTTGCTTGATCCATTATACCTCCGTCAAATTCTATACCTAAATCTTCACCATATTCTTTTTCGATTTCAATTTCCCATACTTCACCACTAGGCTTTTCTATTTCCAAAACAATATCTTCGTCAGCTGATAAAAATTTATAATCTATAATGTCATCAATTTTATTATCATTAATAGATAGTAAAATATCATTCTTTTCTATTCCAACTTCCTCTGCAATTCCGTTTGAGATTACTTTTGTTATAATATTTTTCATAGCTTCACTCCTAATTATAACATACTTAGCTTAGGCACATGAAAGAAAATAACAGACTAAAGATGTGCCGTATCTTTGTTATCTTACATTAATCGCATGCTTAAGTCAATAACAGCATAACTTTAAATTAATAATTTAGCTAGAAATTTATATTTAATATTTTAACTTCAAAAAACTGTCTTAAAACAATTAAATTTTAATTATTTTAAGGCAGCTCCTTTAAATTAAAGCATATTTATTTTTTATTCATTTAAATCTACATAAACTCCAGTCTTACAGAAAATAGTCCATTCACATATATTAGTTACATGATCTCCTATTCTTTCTAAATGTTTTATCACAAACAACAATTGAGTTCCTTCATGAAGTAAGTTTTCATCTATTTTAATTGCAGTTATTAAAGCACCAAATAGAGACTTATAAAGTGCATCTATCTCGTCATCTCTTTCACAAATCCTATATGCCATTTCATCATCTTCATTAATATATGAATCAATAGCTGCCTTAATCATCGATCTCACTTTTTTATCCATTTCCCACAATTCATCCGAATCCTTTTTAAATGATTGTACGTTTCCGACTAATCGCTTTGTTATCTTACATATATCTACTGCATAGTCTGCCATTCTTTCTAAATCTGTCACTATTTTTGTAGCTGTAAATACTCTTCTTAAATCTGTTGCAAGTGGTTGTTCTGTTGCAATAAATTTAATGCATTCTTCTTCTATTATCTTTTGCATGTCATCAACTTTATCATCATCTTTAATAGCTTGCTCAGCTTTTTCCAAATCGTAGTTTTTCAAACTAACCATACTCTCATATATTTGTTTTTCTACTAAGCTTGACATATTTAGCAATTTTCTATTTATAATTTTTATTCTTGCTTCTTGAGATCCTCTTGTCATGTCAACTGATACCCCTTTCTAACCAAATCTAACCAAATTTATTTATAATTATAACCTTTTCTTTGATTTTGTCAATCTTAGCCAAATCTGCCTGTGATATAATCCTCTGTTCTTTTATCTCTTGGATTATAAAATATATCTTCTGTTTTACCGTATTCAATAACTTCACCATTTAAAAAGAATGCAGTTCTATCAGCTATTCTTCCTGCTTGTTGCATATTATGCGTTACTATTATAACTGTATACTTTTTTTTAAGTTCATCCATAAGTTCTTCCATTTTACTAGTTGATATAGGGTCTAATGCTGATGTTGGCTCATCCATTAAGATTACTTCCGGTGAAACTGCGAGTGTTCTAGCAATACATAGTCTTTGTTGTTGACCACCCGACATTCCAAGTGCACTTGATTTTAATCTATCTTTAGCCTCATCCCAAAGTGCTGCCCCTTGTAAACTCTTTTCTACAATCTCATCTAATATTTTCTTATTTTTTATTCCATGTATTCTAGGTCCATAAGCTATATTATCGTAGATAGACATTGGAAATGGATTTGGTCTTTGGAAAACCATACCTATTCTTTTTCTTAAATATATCTCATCGCAGTCTTTATATATATTCTTATCTTCGAATAAAACTTCGCCTGTTATTCTTACAATTTCAATCAGATCATTCATTCTATTTAAGGTCCTTAAAAAAGTTGATTTTCCACAACCTGATGGTCCAATAAGTGCTGTAACTTCATTTTTGTTTACACACATATTTATATTTTTAAGGGCTTGATTTTCACCATAATATAAACATAAGTCTTTAGTTTCTATAATATTCATATCTCTCTCCTACTTCCCACTATAAGCTTTCATTAATCTATTTCCAATTAACCTTGCTCCGACATTAAATATAAGAACTACAACTATAAGTACTGCTGCTGTTCCATTCGCTATTTGAGCTGCATCTGGTACTATTCCTTCTGAGTTTAGCTTCCAGATATGGACTGCTAAGGTCTCTGCTGGTCTAAAAAGTGAAAATGCTGAACTATTGCCAGATAATGATATTGAATTAAAATTCAAACTTTTTGAACTAAGTCCTGCAGTATACAAAAATGCTGCTGCTTCACCGAATATCCTTCCTGATGCCAATATTATACCTGTTAATATTTCGCCCATAGCTGTTGGCACTGTAAGCTTAGCTAATGTTTGCCATCTAGTTGCCCCGATTCCAAGCGATGCTTCTTTTACTCTCTTACTTGCTGTTATTATAGCATTTTCAGAGATTCTAGTCATAGATGGTATATTTAATATACTTACGGATAACGCTCCTGCAAGTATTGAATATCCCCAGCCTGCCAGATTAACAAAAATCAATAATCCAAACATACCTATAACAATAGATGGAAGAGATGACATTGTTTCAAGGGATATTTTTATAAACTTAAGAATAGGACCTTCCTTTGCATATTCAGCTAAATAAATACCGGCTCCAACTCCAATTGGAATTGTGATTATCAGTGAAATAAATAGCATATAAAATGAATTAAAAAGTTGTGGTCCAATTCCGCCACCAGCTCCAGATAATTTAGGTTTACCAAATAAAAATGAAGGCTTTAACATACTTCCACCTTTATATAAAATATATAATATAAATGCACCAAGTAATAATACTATACAAATACTTATTATGTAAAATATAATTGTTGCAATTTTATCTGCTCTTTTTGCATTCATTATACGGCACTCCTTTTCTCTATAATTCTAACTATAAGTATAAATATAAAGGAAATCACAAGTAAAATCAATGCTAATGTCCATAATGCATCATTCCATGCTGTTCCACCAACTGTATTTGCCATGTCCATCGTTATAACACTTGTTAGTGTTGACATTGAAGAAAATAATCCATCTGGTATTTTTATAGTATTACCAATTACCATTTGTACTGCTAATGCTTCTCCAAATGCCCTTGCTATACCAAGTACCACCCCTGTGAGTATACCAGTTTTAGCTCCAGGAACTATTACTTTTGAAATTGTTTGCCATCTCGTAGCTCCAAGACTATAAGATGCTTCAATGTGATCCTGAGGTATTGTCTTTATAGCATCTATAGATAAAGTTGCTATCGTTGGCAATATCATTAATGCCAGAACTAAAACTCCTGAAATTAAAGAAAAGCCCATACCACCAAAATTATCTTTAATAAATGGCACTAATACAGAAATACCAACCCATCCATAAACAACAGAAGGTATCCCAACTAATATTTCTAAAGAAGGCTTGATTATCTTTTTTCCAAAATTACTAGATATTATATTCACAAAGATTGCCAAGGCAACAGCAATAGGTGCACTTAAAATCACTGCACCTATTGATACCAAGGTTGAACCTAAGATGAAAGCGAGAGCTCCAAAGGAAGGCTCTCCACCCTTATTTGGCTTCCAATTATTTGTAAATAAAAACTGTGAGAGAGTATATCCATCTCGTGTAAATATTCTTAATCCTTTTGAGGCTATGAATACTATGATTGATATTGTTATCACTATTATTAATATTCCACACAGTCCTGCAAAGCCTTGGCCTAAATATTCATTTTTAAGCCTTTCTTTAAAACTTCTTTTTTCCATCTTTTACTCATCCTTTAATTGAATTATTTTACTTTCATCTCATCTCCTGAAATGAACCCTAAATCTGTTAAGCTTGAGCTATTATCTTTACTTGATATAAATTCAATAAAACTCTTAGCTATTCCAGTTGCTTCACCTTTAGTGTACATATGACCCCATGACCAGAACTTATAAGAACCATCTTCTATATTTGCTTTATCAGAAGCTACCCCATCAAGCTTTACTACTTTCAAAGCATCTTGTGCTTCTTTCGTGTTCATATATGCAAGACCTAAGTAACTAATTGCACCATCATTTTCTTTCATTGCACTTAATACTGCACCGTTTGAATCTTGAGTTACTCCTAAAGCATCATTTTCTAAAGCTTTATCTCCACCAAGTACTATTTTTTCAAAAGTTGCTCTTGTTCCTGAACCTGCTGTTCTATGGATTAATAAAATTTCTTTATCTGCTCCTCCAACATCTTTCCAGTTAGTAACTTTTCCTGAAAATATATCTTTTAATTGAGCTGAAGTTAAATTATCTATTCCAAGCGATTTACTTATTACAACGCCGAATCCTTGAGCTACAACTTTATGATCAACTAATTCTTTTGCTTTATCTGCATCTAATTTTTCTTCTGCAAATACATCTGAATTTCCAATATCTACTGTTCCATCTAATACTTGAGTAAGACCTGTACCAGATCCACCGGCTTGAGCGCCAACTTCTGCATTAGGATTTTTTTTACTAAATTTTTCAATTGTTTGTTCCATTAATGGTAACAATGCTGATGAACCACTAACTGTTATAGATCCGCTTGATTCGCTTGTTTCTGTTTTGGCTTTGTCATCAGTGGTTGTTTTGCTTCCGCACCCTACCATAACACTTCCTACCATTGCAACGACTAAAACACTTAATATTAATTTTAATGTTCTTTTTTTCATTATTATTCTCCTCCATTAATAAATTAGATACTATGTTTATTACTTACTTTTCTACTACATATTCTATAATATACCCATTTAGTTAATCTAATATTAGAAGTATGTTAAGTTATATTAGATGTATGTTAAGAAAATTTAACATTCCTCCTGGGATAAATGTAAAATAATTTTATTAATGTATTTTTTTGCACATAAATATCTATTAAATATATGGTATCTTCACTTCAAAGCTTGTTCCACATCCAAGTTCACTCTTAACATTAATTTCTCCGTTAAATATTTTAACAATATGTTTTACAATAGCTAACCCAAGTCCCGTCCCCCCTTTTTTCCTTGACTTATCTACTCTATAAAATCTCTCAAAGATTCTTGATATGTCTTCTTTAGGTATTCCTATTCCATTATCTTTTATTTGGAGACAATAATATTCATCTTTAGTATAACTTAATACTTCTACTTGTCCAGAATCATCCTTTGAATATTTTATCGCATTTTCAATTAAATTTAAACCTAATTGATAAAACTTATCTTTGTCCCCTAGAATATGCTCAATATTACTATTTTTAAATTCTAATTTAACATTTCTATTAACTGCATTTTTCCTCATAATATTAAGCACTTCTTCGATTACTAAACTTGGCTCAAATTCATCCATATCTACAGTCAGATTACTTTCAATCTTTGATAATACTAATATATCATTTATAAGTCTTGTTAATCGTTCTGCTTCCTTATCTATAATATCTAAAAATTTTTCTCTCGTTTGCTCATCCTTTACGAACTTCAAAGTTTCAGCGAATCCCTTTATAGATGTTAAAGGGGTTTTTAGTTCATGGGATACATTTGCGACAAACTGGCTCCTCATAAGTTCAATTCTATTGATATCTGTTATATCTTGGAACGTTATAACTTTTCCTATATTTTCTGTTCCATCAAACATTTCTGATTTTTTAATTTTAAAATCTCGTTCTATTGGGTGAAGAATCTTTACCTCTTTATCAGTTTCTTTTTGCTGCAAGAAATTATTTATATGATAATCACTCACATAATCTAACAAACACTCCCCTACAATATTTTTCTTTATTCCAAGTAATGATTCTGCACATGGATTAATTGATATCACAGTATTACATTTATCTACAGCTATAACAGCGCTTTCCATACTCTTCAATATTGATTCTATTTTGGTTTGCTTTTCTACAACTTCACGAATCTTCATTTGCAATTGTTCTGCCATATTATTAAAACTATTTCCAAGCGTCCCAAGTTCATCATTAGTTTTAACGTTGGCCCTTATCTTATAATCACCATGAATCATTTTTAAAGTTATGCTTTCTAACTCTTTCACGGGCTCAACAATTTTTCTAACCAATCTCAAAGATAGAACTATAGAAAATATAATAACTAAAGCTAATATCATTAAACAATACTTAATATTTTCTTTTTGTAATATTGTTATCATATTTATAGGAACAGCACTTCTAATCACAAAGTCATTATTTAATCTAGTCGCATAATAAATCAAATTAGATTTAACTGTATCACTATATCTTTTTGAATAACCTTCACCTTTTTCTAATGCTTCTTTAACTTCTATTCTCTCTTTATGATTTTCACTGCTTTTTTCATCTGTATCATATAATACAACTCCATCATTGTCTATAAGAGTAACCCTTACGTTCATATTATTTATTTTCATATTCTTTAATTTTTCTAGATCAGCATAATTATTTACACTAATATCGGCAACATCATTAAGATCAGCGATAAAATAATTAATATTCCTAAGTTCTGCTTTTACATTCTTGATTTGTTCTAAATTTATTAATGTCATAAAAGAAGCTGTTACAATCAATATTGCAAATAGGACAGTTACAATAACAGAAGTTAATATTTTATTTTTCATTATTATTCTGCCGGGTTAAATCTATAGCCCACTCCCCTTACAGTTTCAATAAATCGTGGATTTCTATCATCTTCCTCTATTTTCTTTCTAAGATATCTTATATGAACATCCACAGTTCTTGTTTCACCTATATATTCATAACCCCATATCTTGTCCAATAAAGTTTCTCTCTTAAGAATTTTGCCTTTATTTTTTATTAATATTTGTAAAAGTTCAAATTCCTTTAACGTTAAATCTATCTTTCCTGTATTGACATGTACTTCATGACGTTCAAAATCTACTTTAAGGTTTTGTGAAGTATAGATATCTTCATCCATTTCACTAAATGAATTTGTTCTTCTTAAAACAGCCTTCACTCGTGCAAGCAATTCCCTAACTGAAAATGGCTTTGTTATGTAATCATCAGCTCCAAGCTCTAAACCTAATACCTTATCTAGTTCTTCTCCTTTAGCCGTTAACATTATTATAGATGTCTTTTTCATATCTTTATCTCTTTTTATTTCCTTACAAACATCAAATCCATCTATACCCGGTAACATTAAATCAAGTAATAATAAGCTTGGTTTTTCTGCTTTAGCTAGTTTTACTGCATCTATGCCATTATTAGCTGTAAAAACATCATATCCAGCGTTCAGTAAGTTAAATTTTAACAATTCAATTATATGTTCTTCATCATCAACTATTAATACTTTTTCTTTAGCCATATTCTCTTTTCCCCCTTAACGTAAAATAATAAACGAAAACATTCTACCATACGAACCCTGCGATTTCCTATATGAATGTAATTTAATATCATCACTACAATACGTGCATAAATTTATGCTGTTTATATTATCTTCTTTTACTCCAGCTCTTTTTAGATCATCCAGTATGCATGCTTCTAAATTAAGATTGTTTCCATTAAACAATTCATCTTTACTTATTAAATCTTTTTTCTTTATAAAATTTAATTTCAATTCCTCTGAAACCTCATAACAACACTTCCTAATATGCGGACCTATGTATACTTTAATATTAATTTCATTTGTATTAAATTCATGCTTCATCTTTTCAATAGTTTTTAATGTGATTGATTCAAACGTTCCTCTCCACCCACTATGAATTGTAGCTACAACTTCTTTTTCTTCATCTATCAATATAATTGGTACACAGTCAGCAGTGAATACTCCAATAATAGCATTTTTTTCAGTTGTTATTATTGCATCCCCTTCTTCGTCCTTAATGCTCTCACCATTACGTGCATAGTTCAATATCCTATCACTATGGATTTGCTTAATATATACAATATCATCTACATTAAATTCTTCTTTCAGGGAATTAAGTTGCTTTTTTCCTTCTTCTGTATTTCTATTAAAACTTCTATCTTTTTCTGCATTTGTAAATACAATTTGGAATTTTTCTTCATCTATTATTAGAAAATCATCCTTTTTCTTCAACAATTTAAAATCTAATTTATTCAATTCAAGTATCCTCCATAAACTTATAATTATTACTTGAGAATTATAACTTCCTTATTATAAAAATTTTTATGATATACGCAACATTCAAATCTACTAGTTTTGAATTTATTTTTCTTAGAGAATATGCGCAAAATAAGATATCAGAATAACTACTTATTCTTTTAATATATCCTATAACTTAATATTAACATTCTCTTGATAATTTAACATCTTTATTAACAAAAGTTTAACTTATATATAACATTCTCTATCGAATATATATTTCCTTAATTTCATTAAAATATTACTTTTTTATTATGAATGAATCTTCCTTATTTCGAGGGTATATCTGCATAAATATATTTTCACCTTGGGTGGATATAAGAAAAAGGATACTGAAAATTTATTTTTCAATATCCTTGAGCGACATGATTATGTTATAAGATTTTTTATCTCTTCTAGGAAAGTATTTATATCCTTAAACTGTCTATAGACTGATGCAAATCTTACGTACGATATTTCATCCAAGTCTTTTAACCTTGCCATAACCATTTCTCCTATATCCTTTGATGGAATCTCTGTAACCATACTGTTAGATATTGTCTTTTCTATATCATATGACATATCTTCAATTTGTTTTCTAGATATAGGTCTTTTTTGACATGCAATAATTAAACCATTAATTATTTTTTCTTTATTAAAATTCTCTCTAGTTAAATCTTTTTTTATTACTAGAATAGGAAAATCTTCTATCTTTTCATATGTAGTATAACGCTTAGCGCATTTTAAGCATTCTCTTCTTCTTCTAATCGTTGTGTTATCATCCGTCGATCTAGAGTCAACAACCTTGCTTTCTTCAAATCCGCAAAATAAACATTTCAACCATCATTCACCTCTTTGCTTTTGTATATCAAAACCTTATAATTATTATACATATTTTTTCTAAATATGGCTATATATTATCAACATTTTTTTCATCTTTTGCATTTACCAATATAACGTCTGTTCCTATTTTAACTATATCATTCCATAAGATTTCTTTTTCATCTTCTTTTGCAAACCATGACTTCATCTCTCCTGGTAATATTAAAGAAATTATTTTATTTTCATCACAGTCTATTTTAAAGTCCCTTATGAATCCTATTTTAGTTCCAGTCTCTATATCTATTACTTCCATATTTCTCATAGCATTAAGTGAATGTAGTTCAAGTTCCATAATTATCCCCCATAATTATAATATTACTAATATCTTATTTTATACATTTTTTCTCATATGCTTTAACGCTGTTTTTTCTAATCTTGATACTTGTGCTTGTGAAATTCCAATTTCATCTGCAACTTCCATTTGAGTTTTCCCATTAAAGAATCTTAAATTCAATATTAAATTTTCTCTATCTGTAAGCTTCTTCATTGCTTCTTTTATCGAAATATTTTCAAGCCAGTGCTCATCTGTATTTTTAGAATCACTTATCTGATCCATTACATATATTGCATCGCCTCCATCATGGTATATTGGTTCAAATAATGATACCGGATCTTGTATTGCATCTAATGCAAATACAACATCTTCTCTTGGCAATTCAAGGTCTTTTGCGATTTCTGAGATAGTAGGCTCTTTATTATACTCTTTTATAAACCCTTCTCTCATAATCAAAGCTTTATAAGCAATATCCCTTAGAGATCTACTAACCCTAATAGAATTATTATCTCTTAAATATCTTCTAATTTCTCCAATTATCATTGGCACTGCGTAAGTTGAAAATTTAACATTTTGAGATAAATCAAAATTATCTATAGACTTCATAAGTCCTATGCAACCAACTTGAAATAAATCATCAATATTTTCTCCTCTATTATTAAATCTTTTAATCACACTAAGTACTAATCTTAAATTTCCTTTTATGAACGTTTCTCTTGCACTTTTGTCTCCATCTTTCATCTGTAGAAAAAGTTGTTTTTTTTCTTTTTCTTTAAGTATAGGAAGTTTTGAAGTATTAACACCACATATTTCTACTTTGTTAATTATCACGAGTATCAACCCCTTCGAAAGTAATAATCCGTTGCATTAAACATTATTCCCGATAGGCAATACTTTTATACTTGAAGACAAGCTAAATCATTTTACTTATTTCTTTTTTCAATCTTTTAATTATCTTTTTTTCTAATCTAGATATATATGATTGAGATATTCCTAGCATATCAGCCACTTCTTTTTGTGTTTTCTCTCTTGTTCCATTTAATCCAAATCTAAGGCGTACTATTTCTTTTTCTCTATCATTTAAAATTTTCAATGCCATAACTAATAATTCTTTATCAACTTCATCTTCTATTAGATTGTACACTGTATCATTTTCAGTACCTAATATGTCTGATAACAAAAGTTCATTTCCATCCCAATCAATATTTAGTGGTTCATAAAATGAAATTTCTGCTTTTATCTTGCTATTTCTTCTTAGATACATTAATATTTCATTTTCTATACATCTTGATGCATACGTTGCAAGTTTTATCTTTTTCTCCGGATTAAAAGTATTAACGGCTTTTATTAATCCAATAGTCCCAACTGATATTAAGTCCTCTACATATACACCAGTGTTTTCAAATTTCCTAGCTATATAAACAACTAATCTTAAATTTCTTTCGATTAATGTTGCCCTAACTTTCTCATCCCCAGTGCTTATTTTATTTACTAACTCTTCTTCTTCATCTTTCGATAATGGTGGTGGTAGAGAATCACTCCCTCCAACATAATATAATTTGCTCCTAAACAACTTTAATTTACATAGTAACTTATTAAAAAATAGAATTAGCTTTTCCATATATATCCCCCTTATACACTACTCCTCGTGATAATAAAGCATTGAACTCGTTTTCCTTACTTAACTTTTCTTTACATGGGCATATTATTGCATCAATTTCTTCATATAAACAACCTTTACCTGTTATTTGTATATTATTAACTCTTATACCTTTAAGTTTTCCTCCATACCCAATTGAATTATAGAGTATATAATATGTGTTCTTATCATCAAATCTTATGTCATCTATTAAACTTTCTTCAATTAAAATACATGGAAGATTTGTAATTGGCTCTCTCAGCTCATTTCCAGTATCTAAAAAACTTTCGAAAATATATTCTCTTTCTCCTATTTTAAATAAAATTTTAAAACTAAAACTATTTGTAAATACTTTGTCTTTCATATACTCAATAATTCTACTGTAAATCAAATATATGATTATTATCCCTAACATAATATATTTGACTGAATATTTTTCTATTTTAAATGTCTTCCCTAGTAAATATAGATTCTGCTTTAATGAAAATAAAAAACATATTCCACTTAAAGTAAATGTCATCATTAAAAATATAGATAATAATTTAATCATATTAAAAATGCTTGTCTTTCCATATACTAATAATAACATTATGCAAGCTACAGCTAATTCACAAGGCAAACATGATAATATATTTAAATCTGGAATGAGTAGAACTAGCGTATAAATTCCACCTATCAAACTAGAAAGCATAAGTGTTTTTATCTTGCATTTATGTTTTATGCATTTCATAGTTACAGTTAATAAAAAGAAATTTACTATGGAGTTTTCTAAAATTAAAACGTCAGCATAAATTTCCATCTTTATTCCTCCAAGTCTATCTGAATTTTATTATATACTCCTTTAACTTAAAAATTTGTCACAATAACATTAGATAAAAATTTTTTTAAACTGAATTTCTTACATATATTTACAATATATTTTTTTGTTTACTTTTTTATATTTAAAGTTAACTTAATCTGATGAAAAAGTTTCTTTTATCGCATATAAATTTGCTAGAAATAAGCCCAATAAAATACATCAAAAAAAGTAACAGAAAAGCATGCTTTTCTGTTACTTTTTTTCATATGTTTTATATAAAAAAATATATTTCCACTATATGTTAATGTCTTCTTTGTCTTCTTAAAAATACAGGTATATCTAAGTCATCAGGTTCATAATTATTAGAACCTATTTCTGGTTCTTTTTCAGCTACAACAACCTTTGGTTCTTGCTTTACTGTTTCTTGTGCTTTTTTGTGTTCTTCTACTACTGCATTTAAACCTATTCTATTATTTTCAGTTTCAAATCCAGTTGCTATAACAGTAATTCTTATTTCTTCACTAAGGTTTTCATCTATCACAGCTCCAACAATTATATTTGCATCTGGGTCAACAGCTGCACGTACAACATCTGCTGCATCGTAGACTTCTAGTGCTCCAAGGTCTGCACCACCAGTAAAGTTTATAATAACATCTGTAGCTCCATCTATTGACGTTTCTAAAAGTGGAGAAGATATTGCCTGTCTAACAGCATCTTGTGTTCTAGTATCTCCTTTACCGAATCCAACTCCCATATGAGCTAGTCCTTTATCAAGCATTACTGCTTTGATATCTGCAAAGTCAGCATTAATTACACCTGTTATCGTGATTAAATCTGAAATAGCCTGTACACCTTGTCTTAGAACTTCATCGGCTAATTTGAATGAATCCAATAATGTGGTTTTCTTATCTGCCATGCTAAGCAATCTTTCATTTGGGATTATAACTAATGTGTCAACCTTTTCTTTTAAAGTTGCAATTCCAATTTCAGCATGTCTCATTCTTCTTTTACCTTCGAAAGGGAATGGTTTTGTAACTACACCTACAGTTAATATTTCCATAGATTTAGCTATTTCTGCAACGATTGGAGCAGCACCAGTGCCTGTTCCTCCACCCATTCCAGCAGTAATAAATACCATATTGGCACCCTTTACTGAAGCTGTAATTTCTTCTCTACTCTCTTCAGCTGCTTTTTTCCCTATTTCAGGATTTGCACCCGCACCTAAACCTTTAGTTAATTTTTCCCCAATTTGAATCTTTTGATGTGCATTAGAAAGCAATAATGCTTGCTTATCTGTATTTATTGCAATAAATTCGACATTTTTTAATCCTTCAACTATCATTCTATTTACGGCATTACTTCCACCGCCACCACAACCAATTACTTTTATATTGGTTAAGTCTTGCATATCTGCTTCAAAATCTAACAAAACAATTCCTCCTTCTTAAAAAATCTTATCAAAAAAACTTTTAATTTTTTTAAAAATATGATTTCCGCCTTCATTATTATGTGAATATTCTTTTTCATTTATTTCTTTGTTGTCATTAATTTTATTAGTTACAGTTTTATTAGTTATAATTTTATCCTCTAATAAATTTAATCTATCATATACTTCTTTAGATATTGCTAGGGAAGTTATATTTTCTGAATTCTTTATTCCTAAATCATTTCTTTTTATTATCTTTGTCTTTATTTTAAAGATTTCATTAACCATTTCACTTATATTCTCAAAATAGCTAAGCCCATCTCCATATAGAATTATACTACAAATTCTATCATAATGACCAGTATTTTTTAATTTTATATTAATATGGCTTAATATTTCCTCAATCCTTGCATTTACTACTTCATAGAATAAATTTTTAGATAATTTAGTAGTTCCAACTTCAATTTCATCAGCAATAGAAGTATCTTCATACAAAGACTTATAGCTACTAGAATAAATTTTTTTTATATTATCAGCTTCTGAAAAAGAAAACTCTCCGCATATAGCTAAATCATTAGTTATATTATTCCCGCCTATTGGAATATTACTTATATTTTTAGGAATACCATTACTTAATACAGCTATGTCTATATTTCCTGCACCAATATCAATTAAAGCCATATCTCCTATAGAATTCTTTTCATTTAAAAACACTTGTTTTCCTGACAATATGTTTAATTTTACAAATTCAATACTATATTTAGTCCCTTTAAAAATATCATAATATTTATGTATTTCTTTTGTTTCTGCTATTATTAATGTAAGATTTACCTCAAGTTTCCTTCCTTTCCAATTAAGTATATCCTTATGCATCACCTTGCCATCTAATATATAGAAATTTATCAGTATATCTACTATTAATTCATTACTACCTATAGTAATACTTTTTCCACCTTTTTCCAATACTTTTCTTATATCTCGATTTGTGACTTTTTCTTCATCTAAATACACTGAAATTGTTGTTTCGGTAATCCTAACCTTATTTGAAGAAATTCCAATAGCTAACCATTTAACATCTGTCTTTGTCTTTTCTTCTAATTCCCTTAATAAGTTCAGTACAGCTTCTTTACACTTTTCAATATCTGTCAGCAAGCCCTTTTCCATACCTATTGATCGGCAAGATTTAGATCCTAATATTTCTAGTTCGTCTTTGATATTAGCTGATATAGATATAGATAATTTTTTACTGCCAAAATCTATGGATGTAATTATCTGTTGTTGCATAATTAATCCTTCCCCTTCTCTAAAGAAAAATCTACTAACTTTAACAAGTATTCAATATATTTGCTAAATTTCCTCTTTTGTGCGAAAAATTATTTTTTACTTACTCGTCACTAGCCAATTTTCATATTCTTCTCTAGATATAATATTATTATTTACTAATCTTTTAAAATCCATATCAAGAGTTTGCATTCCAAACTTAGAACCCATTTGAATGAAACTATTAATTTGTTCATAGTTTCCTTCTCTAATAAGATTTTTTATACTTGATGTGCATACCATTATCTCCATTGCAGCTGTTCTACCTTTTCCTGAAGCGTTCGGTAATAGCACCTGTGAAACAACTCCTCTAAGTAATGATGCTAACTGAACTTTAACCTCATTTTGATGACCAGACTCAAATGAGTTTATAATTCTGTATATACTATTTGCCGCACCCATATTATGCAGAGTTGAAAAAACCAAATGCCCTGTTTGTGCTGCCCTTAAAGCTATTTCTATTGTTTCTGGATCTCTCATTTCTCCAAGCAATATAACATCTGGATCTTGCCTAAGTGCAGCTCTAAGTCCTCTTGCATAACTTTTTGTATCTTGCCCGACTTCTCTTTGATTTACCATAGACTTATTATTATAATATATATATTCTATTGGTTCCTCTAACGTAATTATATGTTTTTCTTTAGTCATGTTTATTTCATTCACCATAGCCGCAAGCGTTGTACTTTTACCAGATCCTGTAGGCCCTGTAACTAAAACTAGTCCATCTTTCAATTCAGTAAAAGCTTTTAAGGCAGGTGCACTTGTTAATTCTTTAAGTTTGGGTATTGATTCATTGATAACTCTCATACATACAGCATAACTTCCTCTGCATTTAAATGCATTAACTCTAAAGTTACACATTCCATCTCTATTATACTTAAAATCTATTTCCCCATTTTCCAAAAATTCTTGGTATTTATTTGGAACTAAATCTTCGATATACTCTTTAACTCTTTCATGAGATATAGCATCTCCATGTGCCGTTACTAAATTTCCATCAATTCTTACCATTGGAACCAGTCCTGAAGTTATATGAATATCAGAAACATTATGTATATCTATGATATCTAATAACTTATCTATTTTTGCCATAAATTCTTCGCTCCCAATTTTTTTATATTTTAGAAAATGACTTTTAGTATACCTTATAAAAATAAAGGTGCTATTTTTATATAGCACCTCATTGTAAGTATGTTAACATTTTTTTAATTCTTTGTAAATAGTTCTTTTTTCAATTTTTTTAAAGCCTTCTTTTCTATTCTTGATACATAAGAACGAGAGATCCCTAATTTTACTGCTATTTCTCTTTGTGTTTTGCACTTTCCATCTATTAAACCATATCTCATTATTAAAATGGAACTTTCTCTTTTATTTAACGACTCAATTAATTTCTTATATAAAGCTGCAATTTGTAAATTACTTTCAACTTTGTCTAAAACACAATCTTTGTCACTGCTTAATATGTCCATAAGACAAAATTCATTTCCTTCTTTATCAACGCCAATTGGGTCTTGAAGATAAATTTCATTTTTTTGTTTTTTATTATTTCTAAACAGCATTAATATTTCATTTTCAATACATCTTGAAGCATAGGTTGCAAGTCTAGTTCCTTTGTCTGAATCAAAGGAATCAATAGCTTTTATTAATCCAACAGTACCAATAGAAATTAATTCATCTACATCTTTATTAGGGAATGAATACTTTTTTACTATATGGGCTACTAATCTTAGGTTTCTTTCAATTAAAATACTTTTTGCACTTTTATCTCCATCTTTAAACTTCTTTAAATACATTTGTTCTTCACTTTCGTCTAAAGGCAACGGAAATGTATTATTGTTTGTTACATATCCTGTTAAAAAAAACGAATTACATATTAAGTTTATAACGCTATTTAATAGAAACACTCTTTTCCTCCATAGCAGTGCTTAATATTATACTATGTTTGAACTTTACAAAAGTTACTTATAGATTTTTTTTTTTTTATTAGTTCTACTTTAGACACCTGAAAGAAAACAACAAATCAAACTTGTTATTTTCTTTCAGGCGTCTTGTCACTTTTTTAAATATACCTTATTTCATATTTAATCTTTTAACTATATCTTTAAATATTGGTGCTGCTGTATCGCCACCACCTAATGCTTCATTATCATTACCTTTTACTGACTGTATCTCCGGCGTAAATACTACCATAGTATAATCCTTGCCTCCAGCACTAAAATATCCAGAAAACCATCCATGAGTCTGTCCCTGACTACCTGTTGAAGAACCAGTTTTGCCTCCTATATTTAAACCTCCTATGTATGCCTTTATTCCTGTACCTTTTATGATAACTTGCTTCATAGCATTTTTAATCAACTTAGCAGTTGTTTCACTATATATTCTTTTTTTGTCAGTCTTAAATTCTTTCACAACATTATCATTTTTATCTAAAATACTTTCTACTATATATGGTTCTTCATAAACTCCGTTATTAGTTATAGTATTTATAGCACCTAGCATCTGCACTGGCGTCACATTCATACATTGTCCTATAGATATATTATTTATTCCAGATTCCTGAGTTGGCTTTACTCCTTTTGCTTCATTTGTACTTCCACTTTGAAAATTTAATACTCTATCATATAATCCCTGTTTCTCTGAATATTCCATCAATTTCTCATATCCAACCATAGATCCTATATCTGCAAATATATCATTACAAGATTTTTCAAAAGCCTCTTCAACTGTTAATTTTCCATAAACCTTTTTATCTATTTTTCCTGTAGCCACAAATGTATCATTTATATTTACTAATCCCATATCTAGAGCAGCCCCTAATGTAATCACCTTATAAATTGAACCTGGTTCATATCCTATTTGTTGAATTCCTAGATTTATATTAGCCGCACTCTCATCTTTTTGTACCATAGCCCTTATTTTACCAGTATCAGATTCCATTATACTTATACCTACATTTCCTAAATATGAATATTCTTCTTTTTCTAGAATTTCTCTAACTTTATCTTCGATATCTTTATCTATTGTCAATTTTAAATTTTTATTGCTATCACTTATACTTACGGATTGTTTTGCATAAACTGCCCTATCATCTAAATAAAATTCACTTTTAGGTTTTTCATTATCTTTTAAATAATTGTAGAGTCCATCTTCAAGCGAATTTTCTTCAGGCTGTTCATCTAATATTTTTGAAAACATACTGCTAATACTCCATGCTTTTTTAGTATCTATTTCATCTGCAATATAAGTATATATTCCTTTTATATTTTTAAGATTATTTATTTTATTATAAATATCCTCTGAAATATTATAATATATTTTTCCACTTTGTTTCATTACTTCTGTATAGTTAAATTCCGGATTTTCTGACTTCATTATAAAATTTAGAGCCATTAAATCTTCTAGTGTTTCTTCATAATTATTTAGACTGAATGGCTTAGTATCAATTACAAGTACATACTTTTTGTCATATGTCATTAGATCTTTTCCATTTGTATCTAAAATCATATAGTTCATATTGCTAATATTTTCTTCTTGATGATTTTGATAAGAACTCTGAACATTTGCAGATGGATATATCTGTAACATATACAAGCGTCCTGTCAAAATCATTATTATTGTCATAAATGTAGCTAAAGTTTGTATCATCCTTCTGTTTCTATCAAACTTCTCAGTAAAAATATAAAACACCTCCCTTTATTTAATGCGCCTTAGCTTAAATTCTAGCCTTAAAGATAGTGTTTTATTCAAAGTTGTAAATTATATTTATTTCTCTAACTAAAAAAATAAGGCACATGAAATAATATAATAGACAAGTATACTGGTCTATTATATTTTCATATGCCTTATTTCTACTCTTTATTTTTACTCTTAGTCTTTATTTTTAATCAATAAATCTTTTGCCAATAGTGGTATATCAACTTTCACTCTATACATCATTTGAGCTCTAGGTGCTGAATCAATTGGAGTTCCATTCTCTTCGGTCATATCCTGAAGTCTAATTTCAAAATTGTCACCTTGTGGTCTTAAAACTTCTACTATATCACCATTTAGAACTTTGTTTTTTTGTTCAATAGTTGCTATTTTTGTTATCTCATCATATGCCCTTACAATTCCAATTATATCTGTAGTTCTTATATATGCTGAATCTTCATATATTTGCTTGTTAGTTTCCCCATAATAAAAGCCAGTATGATACTCTCTATGACTTATTTTATTTAAATTTTCAATCCATTTTGGATCAAATTTATAATTTTCAGGATCCTTTATATATGCGTCTACAGCTTGCCTATAAGATTTTACTACAGCTGCTACATAATACATACTCTTCATTCTTCCCTCTATTTTGAGTGAATATATTCCTGCATTAATAACATCATCTATATGCTCAATCATACATAAATCCTTTGAGTTCATTATATATGTGCCTTTATCATCTTCAACGATAGGATAATATTCTCCAGGTCTTTTCTCTTCAACTAAATGATACTTATATCTGCATGCCTGAGCACAAGCACCTCTATTAGCATCTCGTCCTGTCATATAGTTAGAAAGCAAACATCTTCCTGAATAGCTTATACACATTGAACCATGAACAAAAGCTTCAATTTCACATTTTTCTGGCAAATTCTCTCGCATCTGCTTTATTTCAGTTAAACTGAGCTCTCTAGCCATTACTATTCGATTAACACCTTGGTCATACCAAAACTTAGCTGCTCTCCAGTTTACATTGTTAGCTTGAGTGCTTAAATGAATTTCTAATTCCGGGACAATTTCTTTAGCTGTAGCAATTATGGCTGGATCAGATGCTATTATTGCATCAACTCCGATTGTATATAAATCCTTTAAGTAATCTTCAACCCCGGCTAAATCTTCATTGTGAGGAAAAACATTTAGTGTCACATAAACTTTTTTCTTTCTGTCATGTGCATACTCTACGCCTTCTTTTAATTGTTCATTTGTAAAATTATCAGCAAATGCTCTTAAATTAAGTTTACTACCTCCAAGATACACTGCATCAGCCCCAAAATCTATAGCTGTTTTGAGTTTATCTAAATTCCCAGCTGGTGCTAAAATTTCTGGTTTTATCATTTTAAAATTACCTCCTTTTAGTAACTGCAATTCCATCCCCCATAGGTATGACAGATGTTATTAACTCTTTATCTTGAGTAACTAATTCCAAGTAAGTCCTCATTCTTTTTACTATTGTTATTTTTCTTCTTTTAACTAATTCCTGTGATGCAACCATGCCTCTAAACAAAACATTATCAGCTACTATTATCCCATCTTTATTAAGCAATCTCAAGCAGTGAGGCAAAAAATGATTATAATGACCTTTTCCTGCATCCATAAAAATCAAATCAAAAGGTTCATCTAATTTCTCTAAAACTTCTAAGCAATCGCCTTGTTCAATCTTTATCTTATGACTTAACTTAAACTTTTTTAAATTAGACGTTGCAAGCTCTATCATTTTTTCATCCCGTTCAATTGTTATAATTTCTGGTTCAGTTTTCGCAGCTTGATACATTAATATTGATGAAAAACCTATTGCTGTTCCAAGCTCTAATATTCTTTTAGGCCTTTTCATACTAGTCATAAGTTCAAGAAAAACTCCTGTCTCCTTTTGGACTATAGGTACATTATTTTCTCTCGCAAAATCTTCTAATTCCTCTAAAGTACCATCTCTGTCTGGAATTAAACCTTTAATATATTCTTCCATATAGTCATATGTAATTTCACTCATGAATTCCCTCCATAATTGTAATATTATAGTCAGTGAAAATTAAAACTATACTTATACTATGAATGTATATCCATACCTAGAAATCAATGATACTCTTTTGTGTAGTGTTACATTAGAGAATTTTGCTGTAGGTATTTCTTCATTAGAAGTTGTTCCATTTTTACTTGTCCTAAGCTTGCCTTAGGAGCATGTAGAAATGGTGCAACTTCTAATGTTAGAAATCCACAGCAAAATTCTCAGTAACCAGAACAACAGAGTATCGTTGATTTCGGTGGTTATGCGCATAAGTACGGTTTTGAATGTGCTAATATCCTAATTCTTTTTTCTTCTTTAAAAAGTCATCATAACTCTCAGTAAAATAATGTGAATTATCTTTTTGCAAAATGTAATATAAATAATCTGTTTTATCTGGAATAAGAGCTGCTTTAATACAATCTATTCCAGGATTACTTATAGGCCCTACTGGCAATCCTTTGTATTTATAAATATTATATGGTGAATCTATTTCTAAATGCTTATTCAGTACTACATCTACATGATATCCTAAAGCATAAATTACTGCAGCATCTACTTGCAGTTTCATATTTCTTTCTAATCTATTATAAATAACTGATGAAATTAATGGCCTATCACTTTGTACTTTTGCTTCTTTCTCTATGATAGAAGCAACATTTACAATTTTTTCCACATCCGCATCCTGTATATCGACTTTAGTTTCATCCTTTACCTGCTTTAATACAATCTCAAATCTACTTAACATATTCTTAATTATATAATTTGCATCGCTACCTTTTTTTATTAAATATGTATCTGGGTATAAAAAACCTTCTAAATTATATCTTTTTTTATCATTAGCTTGAACAAAACTAGGAACCTCATAATTTTTAACGGCTTCTAAAAATTCATCTTTTGTGCAAAGTTCTTTTTCTTCTACTACATTTGCGATATCTTCTACCGAATATCCCTCTGGAATTGTTAATTTCACTAAATCTTTATCATTAGTTTCATTCTTTAAAGACTCCATAAGTTCTGCTAACGTTGTATCTGTATCTATTTCATAGATTCCTTCTCTTAACTCTATATTAACTTTATCTATAGTTAATTTTACTTTAAGCAAAAGTTTATTAGATAACTCATTTTCTTTATCTAACTTATTTAACACATCATAAAAACCTTCGCCTTGTTCTACTTCAATAATGATTTTGTCTTGATTAGATTTTAATGGTTTTTTTATAACCTCTTTATAAGAAACCACAAAGATCAATCCTATAACAAACAAAAAAAATCCAAATAATATTATTAATTTTTTAAAAGATGCATATTTATTCATAAATTTTCTCCTAGATATAATTAAAAGTAAATAGTCTTAAATAAAGACCATTTACTTTAATTATATTTATTTTATTTAATATTTAAAGTATTTTCAGTAAAATTATTTTTTACTTCTACTACTTGTTCTTCTTCTTTCATCACTATCTAAAACTCTTTTCCTCATTCTTATACTTTTTGGTGTAACTTCAACCAATTCGTCAGAATTTATGAATTCTAAACATTGTTCAAGAGTCATTTCAACTGGTGGAGATAATTTTAATGAATCATCAGCACCTGATGATCTTGTATTAGTAAGTTTCTTCATTTTACAGATATTGATTTCAATATCGTCAGCTCTTGCAGAAACACCAACAACCATACCAGCATAAACTGGAGTACCAGCTCCTATGAATAATTGTCCTCTTTCTTGAGCATTATATAATCCATATGCTATTGAATCTCCAGTTTCAAATGAAACTATTGATCCTCTATTTCTACCAGGAATGTCTCCTTTAAACTTTTCGTATCCTTGGAATACATGATTCATAATTCCGTTACCCTTTGTATCAGTCATGAATTCATTTCTAAATCCAATAAGACCTCTAGCTGGAACTGTGAATTCTAATCTTGTATATCCATTTACTGCTGATGTCATATTAACCATTTCAGCTTTTCTAGGTCCTAATTTTTCCATAACAGGTCCCATAAATTCTTCTGGAACATCAATTGTTAAGTACTCAATTGGTTCTTCTTTACGACCATTTTCTTCTCTGAATATAACATTTGCTTTTGAAACTTGGATTTCATAACCTTCTCTTCTCATTGTTTCAATAAGAATTGAAAGATGAAGTTCTCCTCTTCCTGAAACTTCGAAACAATCTGGAGTAAGTTCATTCACTCTTAAACTTACATTTGTTTCAAGTTCTTTCATTAATCTATCTCTCAAATGTCTTGATGTTATGAAATCACCTTCTTGACCTGCAAATGGTGAATCATTAACCATGAAATTCATGCTTAAAGTTGGTTCATCTATTTCAAGAAATGGTAAAGCCTCTGGAGTTGAAGCATCTGCTATAGTTTCACCTATGTTAGCATCAACAACACCACTTACTGCAACTATATCTCCCATTGAAGCTTCTTCTGTTTCTATTCTCTTTAGTCCATTATATGTAAATAAGCTAGTTACTTTGTAGTTAGCACTTGTTCCATCTTTGCTTACAAGAGCAACTGTTTGGTTTCTCTTGATTATGCCTCTATGTATTTTACCAATTGCAATTTTTCCAACATATTCGTTTGAATCTAATGTACTTACCAACATTTGAAGTGGTTCATCCATATATCCTTCTGGTGGTGCAACATATTTCAATATTGTTTCAAATATAGGCATCATATTATCGCTTGTATCTTCTACATTATATTTTGCATAACCTTCTCTAGCTGATGCATAGATAATTTGGAAATCTAATTGTTCATCACTAGCTCCAAGCTCTACGAATAGGTCAAAAACTTCATCGATAACTTCTGTTGGTCTTGCATCTGCCTTATCTATCTTGTTAATTATAACTATTGGTCTTAATCCTAATTCTAATGATTTCTTTAAAACGAATTTAGTTTGTGGCATTGGACCTTCATAAGAATCAACAACAAGTAAAACTGAATCAACCATTTTAAGTACACGTTCAACTTCGCCACCGAAGTCAGCATGACCTGGAGTATCTACAATATTTATTTTTACCCCATCATGTATTACTGCAGTATTTTTTGAAAGAATTGTGATTCCTCTTTCTTTTTCTAGGTCATTAGAATCCATAACTCTTTCTTCTACTTTTTCATTGCTTCTAAAGATATGACTTTGTCTTAATAAAGCATCTACTAAAGTTGTCTTACCGTGATCAACGTGGGCTATAATAGCGATATTTCTTATGTCTTGTCTTTTAATTAATTCCATTTTTTTTATTCCTCCAAACAGCATTTTCGCTGTAATATTTCTCTATATTATTTTATCTTTAGTTATGCATATAAATTAGTAAAAATTCAAGTATATATTGTAAATAATTCTTTATTAAATTTCATATTTATAAAATTATATTTTTTATGAATAAATTTAAATAAAATTACTTATAGACCAATGTAAACCTATAACTGTTTTTTTCCAAAAGAAAATTGGACACCTAAAGTATCCAATTTCCTACACAACTATCTTAAATCTTACTCTTTTCTTCAAAAAAAGTCAACCCTATTTTAAATTAATTATAAAATTTAAGCATTTGAGAATTCTTTCTTTAAAATAATTAGTTATTTGCTTATTATATCTTTACTATTTATTCTATCTTAGGTATTCTAGAATTCCATAATTATTGGTAAGATCATAGGCTTTCTTTTAGTCTTTTCATAAAGGAATTCTCTAAGTTCATCCCTCATTTTAGACTTTAATGTTGCCCAATCAGTAATTTGTTTTTCTTCACAATTTTTTAATACAGATTTAACAACATCTCTAGCTTCATCCATAAGCCCTTCAGATTCCCTTACATACACGAATCCTCTTGAGATTATATCTGGGCCAGATACTACTTTTCCAGTTTGTTTTTCTATTGTAACTACAATTGTTAAGATACCATCTTGTGAAAGATGTTTTCTGTCTCTTAATACTATATTACCAACATCTCCAACTCCAAGACCATCAACAAATACTTGACCTGAAACAACAACACCACTTTTTTTAATATAATTTCTTGTAACTTCAATTACATCGCCATTTTCAGGTATCAATAAATTCTTTTCTGGAAGTCCAAGTTCAATTGCTAATTCACCATGCTTCTTTAAATGTCTGTATTCACCATGAACTGGTATAAAGAATCTTGGTTTAATTAGTGAATGCATTAATTTTAATTCTTCTTGACATGCATGCCCTGAGACATGAATCTTTTCTGAAGAACCATATATGACTTCAGCACCCTTTTTAAATAGTTGATTTACAACCTTTGATACAAGTTTCTCATTTCCTGGTATTGGCGTTGCTGAAATAATAACTGTATCTCCTGGTACTATATTAATCTTTCTATGTTCTGAGTTTGCCATTCTTGTAAGTGCAGACAATGGCTCTCCTTGACTACCAGTTGTTATTATCACAATTTTTTCATTAGGATATTTTGAAATTTCATCTACAGGAATAAGCACATCTTTTTCAAGTTTAAGATATCCAAGTTCTATTGCTACTTGGACAATGTTCTCCATACTTCTTCCCGATACAGCTACTTTTTTATCATAAGATTCAGCTGCTGTGATAATTTGTTGAATTCTATGAACATTAGACGCAAATGTAGCAACTATTATTCTACCTTCTGCCTTAGCAAATAGTTTTGAGAATGTTTCTCCTACAACTCTTTCTGTCATAGTATATCCTGGTCTTTCAACATTTGTTGAATCAGCCATCATTACTAGAACACCTTTTCTACCTAATTCACCAAATCTCGCAAAATCCATCATTTCTCCATCAATTGGTGTGTAATCAATCTTAAAATCTCCTGTATGAAGTACTACCCCAAGTGGTGTATGAATCGCAATTGCAACTGAATCTGCAATTGAATGATTCGTCTTTATGAACTCTACTGAAACGCTATCTAATTTAATTATGTCCTTTGGCTTTACTGTTATTAGTTGTGTTGAAGCTAAAAGTCCGTGTTCTTTTAGTTTTGTCTCAACTATACCAAGAGTAAGCTTAGTACCATAAACCGGAACGTTTAATTGTTTTAATACATAGGGTAACGCTCCTATGTGGTCTTCGTGCCCGTGAGTTAAAAATATTCCTTTGATCTTTTCTGGATTTTTAGTAAGATATGAAATATCTGGTATTACAATATCTATTCCAAACATATCATCATCTGGGAATTTTAATCCACAATCTATTATCACAATATCTTCTTTGTATTCAATAGCTGTTATGTTTTTCCCAATTTCGTTTATGCCACCAAGAGGAATTATTTTTATCTTCGCTCTTTCATTCTTCATATTTCGCCTCCTTTTACTGTATTATTTATAAACAAAGGTCCTTTCTTTATTAAAAGTCCTTTTATTCATCATTAAGTTTTTTCTGACAGTCCTCACATATCCCATAAAATTTCACGCTGTGATCTAAAACTTTAAATTTATATTGTTTTTCAATGCATGTTTCAAGATCTTCTAATAAATCATCTTGAACTTCTGAAACCTTATGACAATTATTACAAATAATATGATGATGTCTGTGTGTTTCATTGGAATGTACTATTTCATATCTACTACATCCATCATTTAGATCTAATCTAGATAGAACTCCTAATTCTTCTAATAAAAGAATAGTTCTATATACTGTTGCAAGCCCTATTTCAGGACAGCTCTTTTTTACTTTATCATATATTTCTTCTGCCGTTAAATGTTGACCTTCATTATCAATAATAGTATCAACAATAGATCTTCTTTGAGGAGTTAATTTATAACCCTTCTTTTTCAAATCTTCTTTTAAGGCATTCATATCAATTAAATTTGATGCTTCCATACATAACACCTCACTTTTCCCATTAAATTATATCGAAATAAATTAAATCCTATCTATTTCAATTCCAAATACACCACCATAAGTCTTATTGTGACTACTCTTCAACTAAACCGTCTTCATTCATAAGAGTATCATAAGTCTCTAATACCATTTCAAATTCCTCATCATTTTCTTCTAGAGCTATAAATACTTCACCATCTTCATCTTTAAAAATTTTAAAAGCATATGCATCTTCACTTTCTTCAAATGCAGGTGTTGCAATTATATATTGTCCTTTCAATTTTTCTATTTCAAAATATATAATAACCTCAAACTTAACGTCATTTCCGTCCGCATCAGGTATATATACGAATTTTGCATCTTTATCCATAAATGTATCCTTTCTGATTTTAAATTTTTATTTTTTTGAAATCATGTCTAAATATCCTTGAAGAATAAGTATTGATGCTACTTTATCTACTATTTTTTTTCTCTTACTTCGTGATAAATCGCCTTCAAGCATTGCTTTGTGTGCTGCAACAGTAGTTAAACGTTCATCCCAAAATTTTATTGCAATTTTAAGTTCTGATTCTAATAATTCACCAAAAGCCATTGCAATCTCTCCAGATAATCCGATTGTTCCATTCATATTCTTTGGAAGTCCAATCACTATAAGTTCAACATTATATTCATCACAAAACTTTTTTATTTCTTGTATATCTTCTTGCTTTTTAGTTCTTCTTATTGTAGTCAAGCCTTGAGCTGTATATCCGAGTGGATCACTTACCGCAACTCCTATAGTTTTTTTACCTAGATCTAATCCCAATATCCTCAAATTTTAGCACCTCTTACAAATTAAGAGTACCCGTTATAAACGGGCACTCTCTACTTTATCTCTAAATAAGACCTTATAACTTCTTCCAGTATGTCATCTCGTTCTAGTTTTCTTACTAAAGCTCTTGCTCCGTTGTAATTAGTAATGTAAGAAGGGTCTCCTGAAATCAAATATCCAACTAACTGACTTATCGGATTATATCCCTTTTCCTGTAATGAATTATAAACTTCTGTCAGTATTGTCTTTGTAATAGCTTCTTTATTTTTACTCAAATCAAACTGCATTGTATTTTCAATATTATCACTCATATCGACGTTGCTTAATGCAACACACCTCCTTAACATTCTCTAAAAAAACGATATACATATGTCTATATTTATTATTAGCTTAATAAGTGAAATTTATTCACTCAATCTATACTTTGATTATAACCTATATTTGATAAAAAGTATACTACTTTGCTAAATTTCCAACTATTTTATAAGACTCCTCAATTGCTTGTTGTATTTTTTCTGGTAATTTTCCACCCGCTTGTGCCATGTCTGGTCTTCCACCACCACCACCGCCAAGTATAGTAGATATTTCTTTTATTAATTTCCCACAATGAGCTCCTTTAGCTACTGCTCCTTTAGTAGCCATAGCACATATAGCTACTTTTCCAGTACTTGAGCTCATAAGTAAAACGAGGCTGTCTTCAACCTTATCTCTCACCTTTTCGCAGACAATTCTCAAAGCATCACTATCAACATCTTTTAACTCATATGCTATTACATTAATATCTTTAATATTTTTTGCGCATGCTATTACATCATCTATTCCAAGTGATGCAAATTTAGATTTTAAGGCTACTATTTCTTTATCTTTTTCCTTTAATTCTTTAATTTGTTGTTCAACCTTAGTTAAAAGTTCTTTCTCCGAACATTTAAATTTACCTGAAATCTCTTTTAATAACTCTTTTTTTTCATTTATTAATTTATAAGCTTCTTTTCCAATTGCAGCCTCTATTCTTCTAGTTCCTGATGCAATACCACTTTCAGATATAATTTTAAATAATCCTATCTTACCTGTGTTATCTATGTGAGTTCCCCCACATAATTCTTTAGAATATTCTCCAGCTTTTACTACTCTAACTTTATCTGAATATTTATCATCAAATATTCCTATAGCTCCAGTATTTTTAGCATCTTGAAGATCCATAACTTCTGTTATAACTGGAGTTACACTCGTAATTGCTTCATTAACCAAATCTTCAACTTTACCAATTTCATCTTCAGTCATCGCTTCAAAATGAGAAAAGTCGAATCTTATTCTATCATTGCTTACATAAGATCCAGCTTGATGTACATGTGATCCTAGTACTTTAGCTAATGCTCTATCCAAAAGATGAGTTGCAGTATGATTTTTCTTTATATTTTCACGTCTAGTCTTGTCAACTTCTAAAGTGACCTTATCATAAATTTTAAGCTCCCCAGACAACACTTCTACAAAATGGACTATCTTTCCACCAATATTCTTTTTAGTATCAAGGACTTTAGCTTTAAATGTGTCATTAAATATAAGACCAGTATCACCTATTTGTCCGCCCATTTCTGCATAAAATGGAGTAATATCTGTAATTATAATGGCCTTATTTCCCTCTGTTATAGATTCTGAAAAGCCATCTCCTTCTATTAGACATTTAACTTCTCCAGTTAATACATCATTTTCATATCCATCAAAAACAGTTTCAATATCAGATGGAATTGCATCTGATGTCTTAACATCAGCGCCCATATAGTTAGAAGTTTTTCTTGCACTTCTAGCTCTTTCTCTTTGCATGTTCATTTCTTCGTGGAATGACTCTTCATCTAAAGATAATCCTTCATCTTCTAATATTTCTTTTGTAAGTTCCATTGGAAATCCAAAAGTATCATATAATTTGAATCCATCAGCACCTTTAAGAACTTTTTCATTTTTTTCTTTCAATTCAGCTATGAATTTATTTAATATTTCTAGTCCCGAATCTAAAGTTTCTCTAAATTTATATTCTTCTGTCTTAATCACTTTCTTAATATATTCTTGCTTTACCGTAAGTTCTGGATAAGCGCTACTAGAATCTTTTATAACCACTTCACAAACGTTATAAAGGAATGCATCATTAATACCCAAAGTCTTTCCGTGTCTTGCTGCTCTCCTAAGAAGCCTTCTTAAAACATATCCTCTTCCTTCATTAGATGGCATAATATCATCACATATCATATATGTGATCGATCTTATATGATCAGTTATAATCCTTAAAGAAACATCTGTCTTATAATCTTTTCCATATTTAACTTTTGCAAGGTTGCATATAGAATTTAATATGTTTTCGATCGTGTCAATTTCAAATATACTATTTTTTTCTTGCATTATAGTTGCAAGTCTTTCAAGTCCCATTCCAGTATCAATATTAGTTGTTGCAAGCTTTTCATAGTTACCTTTTCCATCCCCGTCAAATTGAGTAAACACGAGATTCCAAAATTCTATAATCTTATCTTCATCTGCTGCTTTTAAGAATTCGTCTGCTGTAGTTACAACCTCAGAAGTTCTATTAAAATGAATTTCTGTACAAGGACCACAAGGACCTGCTCCATGTTCCCAAAAGTTCTCTTCTTTGCCTAATCTAAATATATGAGTTTTATCTACATCTGTAAGCGTAGTCCAATATTCGTATGCTTCATCATCATCCAGATATATTGTCACATATAACTTATCTTTTGGAAGCTCTAAAGTTTCCGTAATAAATTCCCATGCCCATGGAATTATTTCTTTTTTAAAGTAATCTCCAAAAGAGAAATTCCCAAGCATTTCAAAGAATGTACCGTGTCTGCTTGTAATACCAACATTTTCGATATCACCCGTTCTAATACATTTCTGACAAGTTGTAATTCTCTTTTTGGGCGGTTGCTGTAGCCCTGTAAAATAAGGTTTAAGTGGAGCCATACCAGCATTTATTAGCAATAAGCTCTTATCATTTTTCGGAACTAAAGAGAAGCTTTCCATTTTTAAATGTTCTTTATCCATAAAAAATTTTAAGTATGCATCTCTAAGGTCATTTGTTTTTGTAAATTTCATAAATTATCCCTCCATATCATCTGTATCAGTCGTTCAACTCATTAAAATTGTAGAATTAATGGGGCGAAACAAAAAAAAGCTCTCCTCCCTAAAAAATAAAGGGACGAAAACTAAAATTCCGCGGTACCACCCTAATTATGTATAAATCAAATAAAAAAAATAAAAAATCTACATAATATTCTATTTTTTTATATGCATAAATATAATACATCACTTAGTAATTCATAGCTCCTAGGTAGCTTCAAAATATATAGATAGGAAATTTTCACCAAATATTTCTTCTCTTAATATCTATATAAATTTACTCGTCCTAATCATCGCTCAATATTTTATTATTTAATCAAAATTATATTTCATATAGATAATTATGTCAATATACAAGTTTATTAGTGGAGATTTGTATATTCAAAGTTTAAATCTAAGGATCTTTTAATATGCCTTAGCCTTTAACTAAAATAAATAGTAATTTATATCATCATATAAAACTTTTATTATAACAGCTATAGGAACTATTAATATCATTCCTACAAATCCAGCAATATTATCTCCTATAAGAAGCAATATTATTATTACAAAAGGATGCATATCGGTACTATCTCCTGTCATTTTTGGTGCTAAAATATCTCCTTCTATCTGTTGAATCACAAACATTCCAATAATCACCCAAAGTGCTTTTATAGGAGAATCTACAATAGCCACCATAACTGCTGGAATCGCTCCAAATATCGGTCCAAAATAAGGTATTATGTTTAAGATTGCATTTAAGATGGAAATCCATAAAGGAAATTTAATTTTAAGTAGTAATAATAATATGAAAGTCAACATTCCTATTAGCCCTGAAAGTAACAGTTGGCTTGCTATGTATCTAGTTAATACTCTATCTATGTCCTTTAAAACTTTTTTCGTTACTCCCCTTTTTTCTGTCGGTAAAATTAATAATATTTTATTATATATTTTATTTCCATCGCAGAGAAAATAGTAAATCATAATTGGTATAATTGCAAATGAGATGATGTTATCACTAAACTTAATCAGATTATCTACAGCATTTTCCGAAAAATTTATCCAAATAGTATTTCCTTTTTCTAAAATCTCATTATATATTATATTCGTAGCTAAGACATTATTTAAATTAAACTTTTCAGATAATTCTCCTAGAAAACTATTTATTTTTTCAAATATATTACTAATATTAGCTATTTCATTAAATAGTGCAGGAACTATAACTATTATACATGCAGTCACAATGCCTATTATTATTGATATAACTAATATAGATGCTATTTTCTTGCTTACTTTAAGTTTTACTTCAAATGCATCTCTAATTGGACTTAAAGTGTAAGCTAAAATAAAAGATATTATAATAATATTAACTATTGTATTTATTGAATCATTAAAAAAGTAAACTAATATTAAAGCTATAGAACATAATAAGATTAATATGGCTAGTATTAATTTTTTACGCTTTTTTAGTTGCATTATAGTTATCCATGTTATGCGGCATTGATTTAAATGAAATGCCTTCATTTCCTGTATATAATATATACTTTTCACCAAGTATACACCTATTTAAAAGAATTATTTCTTTACCTTTTATCATTTTGTCTATTAGCCCCGAGCTTATTAATATAGCTTTTATCGAATAATCCTGTATATCTATTATTATATCTTCCAAAACACCTTTTACATTACTTAATGTATCAAGTATTTCCATATATTTTATTTCTTTAAATGTTAAGCCTTCACCTTTCTTTATAGAACTTATTATTACATCTTCTCCTATATCTATAATATCCATGACATCTACATAATTTCTTTTAGAAAATAACATACTGTTAGATATTTTAAAGCCTACAACTTTTCCCAAATAGAAATCTATATATAAATCTTCTATAATCCCGATCTTCTTACCATTCATATCATAAACTTTTTTTAAATAGAAATCTCTAGTTTTAAACATTATATTCCTCCAGTGCATCAATATAGGTCAACTTATTATCTATATATTTCCCAACAAAAAGGAATATTATTCATATTATCTAATAAAATTTATTGTATAATCTCAGTTTTAGCTTATATCTAATTCACCTAAAATAGAAATAAGGGACATGCTTTTATCTAATGTTGCATGCCCCTTACTTCGATGGTATATATATAATTTAGAGTACTTTTTCTATTATTCCGCCACCAACTACTATTTCTCCGTCATAGAAGACAACTGATTGTCCTCTAGTTATCGCTCTTTGTTTTTCTTTAAAAGAAACTCTAACCTTACCATCTTTTAATGGAATCAGAACTGCATCTGCTAGATCTGAAGAATATCTAGTTTTTGCTTTAACATTCATTTCTTTTTCAAGTTTATCAAAAGGAATGAAATTTAAACTGGTTGCAATTAAATCTGTCTTAAATATATCATCTTCAGACCCTATTATAACTTCATTGGTTTTTGCATTTATACCTGTTACAAAAACAGGTCTACCAACAGCAATTCCAAGACCTTTTCTTTGCCCTATCGTATAATATACAATTCCTTTATGCTTTCCATAGATATTACCATCTTTATCAACGAAGTTACCAGGTTTAACTTTATCTGGCTTTGCCTCTAGAATGTATTTTCCATGATCATTATCTGAAATAAAGCAAATTTCTTCACTATCTTTTTTATTATGAACAGCTAAACCAATTTCTTTTGCTATTTCTCTTATCTTTGTCTTTTCATAATCTCCACAAGGCATTAGAGTGTGTGCCAATTGATCTTGAGTAAAATTATATAAAGCATAAGTTTGGTCTTTACTATCATCATCAGATCTTATTAAAAGATATCTGTCATCACGCTTCTCAATTTTAGCATAATGACCTGTAGCTACATAATCTGCTCCTATTCCTCTTGCTCTTCTTAAAAGTTCATCAAATTTCAAATGTTTATTACATTCAATACAAGGATTCGGTGTTTTTCCATCTATGTATTCTTCAACAAAATAATCTATAACCTTTTCTTTAAAATAATCTCTAAAATTCAAAACATAAAAAGGTATATCAAGCTTGTCACATACTCTTCTTGCATCTTCAACAGCAGAAAGGGAGCAACAGCCCCCTTCCATTTCTTCAAATTCATCATCATGTTGCCAAATTTGCATTGTAGCACCAATGACTTCATATCCCTGCTGTTTCAACAAGTATGCAGCAACAGAACTATCTACGCCACCACTCATACCTATTAAAACTTTCTTTTTCATAATTTCACCTACTATTCTTCCCCATGTACAGCAGCGTGTAAGCTTTCATCACTATGCTCTTCCATTGGTATTATTTCTAATCCATTTTTTGATCTATAATCATTTATAGCCTTATGAATTGCTTCTTCTGCAAGTACTGAGCAATGCATTTTTATTGCTGGAAGTCCATCTAGCGCTTCTGCAACTGCTTTGTTAGTTAAGTCCCAAGCTTCATCTATAGTCTTGCCTTTGATTAATTCAGTTGCCATTGATGATGATGCAATAGCTGATCCACATCCAAAAGTTTTAAACTTAACATCTTGTATAATATTTCCTTCAACTTTTAGGTAGATTTTCATGATATCTCCACACTTAGCGTTTCCAACCTCACCTACACCATTTGCATCCTTTATTTCTCCAACATTTCTTGGATTATTGAAATGTTCCATTACCTTTTCACTATATATCATATTATTTTTCCCCTTTCTTTAAGAAATCATCCCATAATGGGGACATATTTCTTAGTCTTTCAATAATTGGTGGTACTGTTTCAATAACATAGTCTACATCCTCTTCAGTTGATCCTTCACCCATTGTTAATCTTAATGATCCATGAGCAATTTCATGAGGAAGGCCAATTGCAAGTAATACATGTGATGGATCTAAAGACCCTGATGTACAAGCACTACCGCTTGATGCACAAATCCCTTTAAAATCCAATGATAAAAGAATTGATTCACCTTCAATAAATCTAAAACATATATTAACATTTCCTGGTAATCTTTTATCTCCTCTTGGTCCATTTAATCTAGTATATGGTACTTTTAAAAGTCCATCTATTAATCTTTCTCTAAGTACTATCATTTCTTTCATATGTTCTTCTAAGCTATCAGTTGCAAGTTCTAGTGCTTTACCAATTCCTACAATAGATGCGATATTTTCTGTTCCTGCTCTTCTGTTTCTTTCTTGAGCTCCACCATGAATTAAGTTCTCGATCCTAATTCCCTTCTTTATATATAAGACTCCAATACCTTTTGGTCCATAAATTTTATGACCTGCAAGTGACAACATATCTATATTCATCGCTTTAACATCTACAGGTATATTTCCAACTGCTTGAACTGCATCTGTATGAAATAGAACTTTCTTTTCTCTACAAATTTCTGCAATTTCTTTTATCGGTTGGATTGTTCCTATTTCATTATTAGCAAACATGATACTTACTAAAATTGTCTTATCAGTTATAGCATTTTTTAAATCTTCTAATCTAATAAAACCTTCTTTATCGACATCTAAGTATGTAACTTCAAAGCCATTTTTCTCTAAATACTCACATGTATGCAAAACTGCATGATGTTCGATTTTAGTTGTTATTATATGGTTTCCTTGATTTTTATGAGCTGATGCAATTCCTTTTATAGCCCAGTTATCAGATTCTGATCCACCAGCTGTAAAATAAACTTCTTCAGGTAAACAATTTAAGGATTTTGCTACTTGTTCTCTAGACTTATCTATGGCTCTTTTTGTAACTCTTGATATTTCATAAAATGAAGATGGATTTCCAAATTTTTCAGTAAAATAAGGAAGCATTTCTTCTAGTACTTCTGGCCTAACAAAAGTTGTAGCTGAATAGTCCATATATACATTTTTCATAATTATTCGCTCCTATCTGCAATCTTTATATTATTTTGTTTTTTCTTCATCTTTTCATAGTCATCAATTATATCTTGTAACGTAATTGAATCCATAACACTATCTATACTGTTTTTAATTTTCTGCCATACCGCTTTAGTTGCACAGCAGTCTATACTGTCACATTCAACTCCATCAATACAGTCAGCTATTTCAACAGGGCCTTCTAAAATAGTCATTATATCCCCTACCGTTATTTCACTTGGCGATTTGCATAAAACATATCCGCCTTGCGCTCCCCTTACACTTCTTATAATATTAGCACGTCTAAGAGGGCTAAATAATTGTTCTAAATAATATTCCGAAAGATTTTCTCTTTTTGATATAGTTTTTATTGAAATCGGGGTGGTCCCATAATTAGTTGCTAAGTCAACCATAGCTCTAACTCCATATCTTCCTTTTGTTGAAAGTTTCATTATCTCACCCCTTTTATTTTTGTAATTTAATAATCTCTATACATTACTCTTCTGTTAATTTGATCTTGTCTCAAATATTTTATACATTCACAAATAATTCATTTGATTTATTTATATCTTACCAAACTACTCTGCTTTTGTCAAATAATAATTATTGATTATTTATTTTTTATTTTTTCCCAATATTGCTTGATGCTAGCCTCATATTTATTAGCTTGTTCACTGTAGTATATTTTTCCATCTAATTGTTTTGGCAAGTAATTTTGATCGATATAATGATTTTCATAATCATGTGGATACTTGTATCCAGAAATTCCAAGTTTCTCTGCTCCTGAGTAATGTGCATCTTTCAAATGGTTTGGAATATCTCCAAAATTAATATTTTCCAAGTCACTCATCGCAGAATTAATAGCTAAACATGCACTATTAGATTTAGGAAGTGTCGCTAGATATATAACTATCTCTGAAAGAATTATCCTAGCTTCAGGCAATCCAACTTTTAGAACAAGCTCTATACCAGAATTAACTACTGATAATGCGTTTGGAAATGCGAGTCCAATATCTTCAGCTGCAATAACTGATATTCTTCTAATTATGGCAGTTAAGTTTCCACCTTTAATTAATCTAGCTAGATAATGAACTGCTGCATTTGGATCGCTCCCCCTAATACTCTTTTGAAGTGCACTTAGCAAATTATAAAATTCATCTCCACTAGAATCAGCCCTCATATTAGATTGCCCTAAACTTTCTATATATTCACTTGAAATCACTCTAATTTCTTTTACTTGTGAATTTATAGCTAGCTCCAAAATATTATAAGCTTTTCTGTAATCCCCTTGCGCTATCTCTCCAATATACTCAAGAGCTTCATTTGAATATTCTATCTTTATGCCTTCATTTATTAATTTTTCTATAGAATGCTTAAGTCCAACTATAATATCGGATGTGTTTAGTGGCTCAAACGAAAATATGTTGCATCTGCTTATTATGGCTTTATGTATAACGAAGTATGGATTTTCAGTGGTACTTGCAATTAAAGTTATTCTTCCATCTTCGATAAATTCTAACAGTGATTGTTGTTGTTTCTTATTAAAATGTTGAAGTTCATCTATATATAAAACCACTCCATTATAATTCAATAAATTATCCATATTATTAGTTATATCTTGAATATCTTTTACACTTGCTGTTGTTCCATTCAATTTATAAAATTTCTTATCTACATAATTAGCCATTATATTAGCTAAAGTTGTTTTACCCGTTCCAGGTGGACCATAAAATATACAATTACATATGTTTTTACTCGTGATCAAATTATATAATGGCTTTCCCGTGCTTAATATATTCTGCTGTCCCATAAAATCTTCTAATTTATCAGGTCTCATTAAATCTGCTAGTGGTCTCATTTTTTCCACCCCTTTATGCTGCCATTACATATCCTTTACTTGTGTGTTATAAACTAATACTATATTTTATAGAAAACTTAAAATATATTCTAAACATCATTTGTTTAAAATTTAAATTTAAGCTAAATAATATTATATCAGATATAAAAAAATAAAAAAGCAGTAAGAATATAAATTATTCTTGCCACTTCGCTTAAATTATATGATTTAATTATACTCTTATTTTTTGAATCTTTATATACTAAATTAAAATTTTATCTTTTATTTAGAAGAATACGGACAGCCTCTCGATTGTCCATATTTTTTTATGATTTATTAATGTTATTTAAATTGTACTGGTACTGGAGTCACATAATATAGTGTTCCATTAGCATCAATTAAAGAAATAATTGCACTTATTGTTCCAGATTTTCCTGTTGGGACTTCATATTTTCCATCTGTTAAGAATGAAGTTCCATCTATACCAACATCTGTTCCATCATCTAGAGTGACATATAAATCTTTTTTAACTGTATAGTCTACTCCATTTATTGTTGCAGTTGTTTTTGTTCCTGGTGTAAAAGCTAGTATAGGTTTTATAATCGTTACATCGCCATCTATAATTGGTGTTTCCATACCAATTGTTACCTCTGCTTTATATTGATTATCTATAGCCGCTTGTTTAATTTCTTCTGCAGTTGGTGCTGTATGGTGGTGTGATGATGATCCGCCACCGCCACCACCTGATGAACTTCCAGTGCTTCCTGTTGTACTGGTATCCGTTGGTGTTTTAGTTGGTGTTACTGAAATACCTGTACCTGAAAATGCTTTAGTTGGAGTTGGTATTTTATCTCCTATAGCTTCTCCGCTTGCTGCGAAAGTGTAAGTTACTCCATCAATTACAACACTTCCTGTTGCCATTGCTCCTGATGCTACAAAATCATATATTTTTCCATCAATTTCAATTACACCAGTTTGCATTGCTCCTGATGATGCTGTAAAGTACCATGTTCCTCCATCATTTACCCAGCCTGTTTGCATTGCTCCTGATGCATTTGTAAAGTACCATGTTCCTCTATCATTTATCCACCCAGTTTTCATTGCTCCTGATGCATTTGTGAAGTACCATGTTCCTCCATCATTTACCCAACCTGTTTTCATATATCCAGTTGAATCAAAATCATACCAGCTACCATCTATAGCTTTCCATCCTGTAGAATATGAACTTCCTTCTGTATTCCACCAGCCTGTAGAATCTTGTTTCCACGCTGCTGATGCACCTATTGGAGAAATACTCGCTATTGTCATAAATGCAATTGCAACTGCAACTAATTTTTTTAATTTTAAACTTTTCATTATTATATTACCCTCCTTAAATACTTTTGCCTTTTAAATTATTATGTTATTTATAAATCCTTAATCTATTAGAATTACTTTATAAATCTAATAATTATTAACATTATTATACTTGCTTAGATTTTTTTCTAAGTGCAGGTATAGTCATAACTAATCCTATGACACCTGTTGATATACCCGCTGCCGATAGAACTATTAAAAAATGCTTTATAGTATTAACAATCACATCTTTAAGATAAACTGTACTAATATCTAGCTTATCATAAACTTTTGAAACATAAATTCCAAAGAATATTGTGAATAAAATCAATCCTGATAACAAAAATGCACTTCTTATGTATATTAATCTAGAATTAAAATCTTTGTTATTTATCATTATCAATATCATTATAAAAATAATAGGCAATATCATAAATATCCAAAACATTTTATAAATTACACTTGTTATTTGAGTTAATTTTTTAAATTCACTTGATTCCAATACTTTATTTGAATTTATTTTTTCAACTTCTTTATCAATACTAATTCCTGCTTGATCTGTTAATTTATTTATTAGAACATCCAATGGATTTTCAATACTTTTATCCTTTGGTGTCTGATTTATAGTATTTTCTGTTTTATTATTTGATGATGCTTCTTTGTTTTCCGTTTTTTCTGCAGTACTATCACTCTCTTGAATAGATGAATTATTACTATTATCAGAATTTCCTGATGTAACTTCACTTTTCTCCGAGTCTGATTTATCATCAATTGTTATACCATAACCAGCTAACATTCCTAAAGCTTGCTGTTCGGTTATTCCCTTTTCAGTTGCTTTTTGGATTGCTTGTTCTTCTGTCAATCCCTTTTGCTTTAATATATCTCTTACTTTAGCTTCAGCTTCACTTTGAGTCATTAATTTTTCTACTTTCATAGAGGATTGTCCAGCTTTTGATTTTTCTTTAGTAGTTATCAAATTATTAAATTTCATCTCACTTTTAATAGACACTGTATTTTCAATTTGTACGTTGCTATTAAAAGTCAAATCTTTTGTCGTTGGTTTTATAACATTACTTATAATAGCTTTAACTCTTTGCTTATATAGCTCTGAATCTATGGGTTTAATATCATTTTTTCCAGTTTTCAAATACTGAATAACCCCATAAATCATACTATCAGATTCTCTTTTTATATCATCCACTGTTATTATGGATTCCTTAATGTCAAAATTAATATTTTTAGCATTTAATAATGCATCTACTTTATTGTATACTGATTCTTTAACTTGCTCATAAGTATTATTTTTATCAAGTATGTTTGTATAGGTATTTTTATCTAATGCAATCCCCTTAAAAAATATAGATAATATTGCAAGTATTATGCTAATTATTAACAATATTTCAATAATAAGACTGATGCGTTTTTTTTGTATGTCCATGCTAATACATTAATTCCTCCTTAATATTTATGGAAAATATTATAACAATCAATTCAAACTATTTTTATACTAAAGCTTTTGCAGCATTAACTTCTTCAAAAGTCAATGATCTAACGCCATCAATAATTGTTTGAATATTATCATAATTAAGTTGAACTAGTATTTTTTCATTTTTATTAATAGAAGCAGTCGTTTTTCCTGCACTATCCTTACCGAAAGTAACTACTAAGCTTGCATCATATGCTTTAACATTATTAATAACCTGTATTTCTGAGTCTGATCTGTCTTGTCCTACTTTCTGATCCATTGCTTGTACTTTTGTTGCAATATTTATAAAATCTTCTTGAAATTTAGAAAAAGTATCCGCATTTGTAGTAACTTTTTTCAAAATATCTGATATCGTATTATTTGCATTATTGTCAAGTGCTGTTGTAACCTTATTCACAGATTCCTCACTATAAGATTTTGTATCAATTTTCTTAATAAAATCTGAAGTTAAAATAGTACCAATTTTAGTATCTTTTTTAACTCCTTCAAATAATCCTGTTTGATTTGTACCATTGTTGTATTGATTGGCAATTATTTTTATTATTGTAGAATTTGATATAGTGCCTGCTGATGCTCCAATAGATGTAGAGCAAGCTAATACTAGTCCAAGTGCCCCTATTGATAATAATTTTTTCATTTTCATTTTATTCTATCCCCTTTCAATTTATAAATCATATGTAGCATTTATAAATGATAAAAATATATAATTTTTCCATTACAATTTAACCCTACATATCCTTATATTATCTCATTTCTTATATAATTACAATGATTTATGCATCTTATTCTTCGATAAATATAATCTTATAGTCTGGAAGCATATGCACGCAATAATTCCACCAAAAAAATCTATTAATACATCTAAAACACTAGATGATCTTCCGGGTACATCCAGTTGAAATAACTCATCTAATACAGCACATAATAGAACTATAAATAGTGTATAGATTATTCTGTTTTTCCAATCTATTTTTAAATCATTTAAAGTTAAAGAGATAATGATTGCCAAAATGCTGAATTCAAAGGCATGTGCACATTTTCTTATTAATAAATTTAATTTTTTATTGTTAATTTCTTTCTGCAAAATATTTGAATCAGCTTTAGCCATTACAGTCACTGCTTTATCAACCATATTATTGCTTCTTACATTAGATTCATTTCCTGTTTGACTCGAATTAAAAAATATAAATCCCAAACATAAAAAGCATAGAATTATTAAAAATTTGTTTTTTCTCATTTTATATTCACCCCTTAGGCTTTTAACTAATTGCTTATTTTCAGCATTAGTTAAAATATCATTCTACTTGTACATATTTTACTCATCTAGAAGAAAATATGCAGATATATGATTATTTATCTTTTTACTATGCCTTATCCTGTAATTAGATATTATCACAAAGTTAGTGCACAAATTAAGCATTAATATTATTTTTTGAATTTTATTAGTTATTATGGTAGATTATATACATAGTTCAAATTTTATGTAACCTATATTTATAAAATCTAAAAACTATAATTAAATATAACATTATGAGGAGAGTTAAAATGAAAAATTTAAAACTTAAAAGATTATTAGCTTTGATGACAGTAACATTTTTGGCTGGAGTAGCTATGCTTCCAATTAAAGCATCAGCAGCTTGGAAACAAGATTCCACAGGTTGGTGGAACACAGAAGCAAGTTCATATTCTACAGGTTGGAAAACTATAGATGGTACTTGGTATAATTTCGGTACAGATGGATACATGAAAACTGGTTGGTTTAATGATGGAGGGAAATGGTATCACTCTACGCCATCTGGTGCTATGCAAACTGGTTGGCTATCTGACAATAATGTTTGGTATTGCTTAGATGCATCAGGTGCTATGAAAACTGGATTAGTTGAATTAAATAATAAAATCTATTATTTAAGTGAATCTGGAGCTATGCAAACTGGAAATATAACAATTAATGGTATAAATTATACATTTGCTGCAAATGGTGAAAAAGTAGTTTCAGCTAATGCAAATCCTACTACTTCAACTCCAAGTGCTACAGATACAACAGCTACTGATACATCTGTTTCATCTGGTGGTGGCGGTGGTGGTACTAGCTCAACAAGCGCTAGTACTCCATACTATAAAAGCTTATATGGAACTTGGACTGTTGGAGATCACATTCCATCAACTATGGAAACAACATTAAGTGACACATATATAGCCCTTGCTCCTGGACAAGAATTCAAAATTGAAAGTAATAAAATCAGTTCACTTTTGGGCGATATTTCTGATCCTAGCATTAAAGAAGGCACCTTAACTTCTTCAGAATTTTCTAACAAATATAAAGATACTCTTGATAATTTAGGTATATCAGGTGATACAGTTAAATATATTCGCATAACTGACCCTAACAAGACTAGTCACTCTGTAACTATTTTTATCGCACCTGATGAAAAGACATATATTTTAGTAAGTGGATCACTTTTTGAATTAGAAAAATAATAATAATTTAATTCATTGTGATAATAAAAAATACCCAGAACATAAATAGGACAAGCATTGCTCTCTAAACAAGGAAATTTGGCTAAACTGTTTTCCGATGTTTATTTTGCATTTGTTTGTCCTATTTTTATGATAAATTACTTATTAAGAAAAATCAGATATATACAAATCAGAAATAATAAAATTATTTCCATAAATATGTTATTCTCGTCTCAAGGACTCTACGGGATCTAACCTAGCTGCCTTATTTGCTGGTAATAATCCGGCAAATGTACTTATAATAATACTTACACCTACTCCAAACACTTTATAAGAATCCTTTATTAAAACTAAATTAATATTAAACATTCTATTTGATATTATGTTTACACCTTTCATAAGTAAAAATGCAAATGAAAGTCCTAGAATACCACTGAAAACTCCAATTAAAAACGCTTCGCAAACAAAAATTCTTCTTATATCTTTCCCCCGCGCACCGATTGCCTTAAGTATTCCTATTTCTTTTGTCCTCTCTACAACGCTAATATACATGACAACTACTATCATAATTGTTGATACAACTAACGCTATTGCTGCAACTCCTGCAAGTACATATGTTAAAATATTTATCATCTCATTAAACATCGCACTCATTTGGTCTTGCGACGATCCTGAATATCCAAGTTCTTTAATCTTTTCTTTAATTGTAGGTGTATATTTATCACTATTTGTATTAACATACATCACATTTGATTTTAATTCATAGTTATTTTCTGAATACCATTTTTCTAAATCTGAATAATTCAAGAAAACAGATTTCATCACTGCAGTTAAATCTCCACCCGCAGTAGTATAAATTCCACTTACAATAAAATCTTTCTTTAATATTTTTTGATTTACAAAAATATGTAGATTAACTGTTTTCCCAACAACATCTCCACCAAGCTTATCACTTACAGATTTATTAATTAATACTTCTCCATCCTTAGGTAAAGCTCCCTCTTCAAGATTTGAAGCTGTTATGTTTGATGATATAGTTGAAGTTCTCATCAAATTACTAGATTTATCATCATAACTTACTGAATTAGAGCCCATAGAAATTGTAGTAAACCCCTTTTCAACAGAAGATACATTTTCTATAGAAGATAAACTTTGTATATCCTCTTCTTTAAACGAATTTTGTGCATTAATATTTGGCTTTTCTATAGTAGTAATATCTAAGTCAACTGTTTCCTCTTCATCGCTTGGCATATTAACCTCTATTACTAAAGGATTCACATAGCTGTTCATAGTCTTGTTAAAATAATCTTTAACTCCATTACCTAAAGATAACATCAAAATAACACTCATTATTCCAATACTTGCGCCTATTGAAATAAATATATTGCGTACTAACTTTTCCTTCATATTAACGAGAGCAAGCTTTATAGCAGATATGACATTTAGATTTTGTCTTCTTTTATGTATTTTGGTTTTTTCTTTATCGATATTTTCTTCATTAATGCTGTTTTCTAATTCAAACATTTTTTTATCATCAATTATTCTACCATCTGCTATTTTAATTACTCTGCTTGATAGAGACGCTACCTTTTCAGAGTGAGTAACCATAATTACAAGTTTTCCTTTTTGGGCAATTTCCTTCATTATTTCTAAAACTTGCATTGATGTCTTTGAATCTAAACTGCCTGTAGGCTCATCTGCAATAATTATTTCCGGGTCATTAATTAAAGCTCTCGCAATAGCAACCCTTTGTTTTTGACCTCCAGATAATGCATTCGGTTTTTTATATATATGATTTTCCAAACCAAAGTCAGTTAATATTTCTTTTGCACGTTTAATCCTTTCCCGTCTTTTGACATTCGATAAAGTCATGGCAATTGTTACATTATCCAAAACAGATAAATGTGATATTAAATTAAAACTTTGAAAAACAAATCCAACCTTATTTTTTCTATATTTATCAAGTTCTTTTTTCCTAAACTTTCTAATATCTCTTCCACTTGCAAACAATTCTCCTGAATAATTGGAATCTAAACCTCCAATTAAATTCATTAATGTAGATTTTCCGCTACCTGATTCTCCAATAACTGATACTAATTCTCCCTTATCGAAAGATAAATTAACATCAGCCAAAGCATGAAATTTTTCATTACCACTTAATTTGTAGGCTTTATTAATATTTTTTAACTCTAATAAACTCATACATTTCCCCTTCTATTTCTATATATTAACTTATTTTTCGCTCCCAATTTAGGAAACACTCATTTTATAAGGCTCTAGGCACAGTATTATATCTTATTTAAAATAACATCATTTCCCATATATATCTCCTCTTTTTAATATTCTCCAAAATAACTTTTCTCTCATCATTTAACAGTGCATACTCTTTAAACACTCGCATCTCAAAATACATACGTTTCGTATCATCATTATAATAAATTATTCTTCCGATACCAACTATCTGCGCTTTAAATACTGTAGATGATACATTTAAATTTATTAGATTGCATTTCCACTTTAATTTCCTCCCAATTTATTTTATATAATGCAGTGCGGCACAAAATAAATAAGAATATTTATTTTTTATTTTTTATGAATAAAATTCCATTCGGCATTTAATTTATATAATATTATTATATCATATAAAAAAGTATACTTTAAATCATGCTATTAGTTATAATTTTGTAAATTTATTACAAATTATTTCATATAGGCATATCCAAAGAAATAACAAGTCACAGTATACTAGTGTATTTTGTATAATATACCTAAATTTATATTAAAAAGAAAAGAAAGCAGATAAGATTTTATTACTTCACCTCATCTGCTCGCTTCATATATATGTTCAATTTAATATCTGCATCTAAAAATTATATTAATCTAATTAATGTAATGTATATTAAAAAAATAACAACTCAGTATTTTTATATCATACTGCTACTTAATAATATCTTTCAAGTATGCTGTAAATTCATCTTTAAGCTCTGGCTTTCTAAGTGCATACTCTACTGTAGCCTGCAGATATCCAAGCTTATCTCCAACATCATACCTTTTGCCTTCAAAATTGTATGAATACATAGCTTCCTCTTTAAGCAATTCCAATAATGCATCTGTAAGCTGTATTTCATCATTTTTACCAGGCTTAGTCCTTTCTAATATTTCAAATATTTTAGGTGTTATTATGTATCTACCAAGAATTGCAGTGTTAGATGGAGCATCCTCTACACTCGGCTTTTCTACGAGTCCTCTAACTTTACAAACTCTGTCTTCAATTTCTTTTCCAGCAACTATACCATATTTACTCACATTTTTAGGATCTACTGATTGAACTCCTAAAACACTTGTTTGATATTCATCATAACACTCCATGAGTTGCTTTAAACAAGGTTTTTGTGTTTCATCAGTATAAACAATATCATCTCCAAGTAATACTGCAAAAGGTTCATCTCCTACAAAAGTCTTAGCACAATAGATAGCATTTCCTAATCCTTTTGGCTCTTTTTGTCTTATATAATAAATATTAGCCATATCTGATATATTTCTAACCAAAGCCAATAATTCATCTTTATGTTTCTTTTCAAGTTCCATTTCAAGTTCAACAGACTTATCGAAATGATCTTCAATACACTTCTTGTTTCTTCCAGTAATAATAAGAATCTCTTCAATACCAGAAGCTATAGCTTCTTCTATAATATATTGAATAGTAGGCTTATCTACGATTGGAAGCATTTCCTTAGGTTGTGCCTTAGTTGCAGGTAAAAATCTTGTACCAAGACCTGCTGCTGGAATTATCGCTTTTCTTATCTTTTTGCCCATTATTAAATCTCCTCTTATCTCATCTATTAATTATAGTTGTAGATTATAATTTTTCTATAGGTTGTTTCTATTCAATAAACAACTGTACGATCAAAGTTCTAAATAAAATGATCAATACTATTATATTACTACAGAATCAAACAAATTTCTAGAAAAAACCATAATTATATATTCCATATTTTCACATAGTTCCCCCACCATATATTTGATATTAGGTTTTTCATATGATAATATATGAGCATTAAGTAAGATTATAAGGAGGTTTTTACATGATCAAAAAATATTTTTCAAGGCTTATATTTTTTTTATTCATAGAAATGTTCCTTTGTCTTCCTATACTGCTTTGCCTCCCTTTGCTTAAAGAGTCCACTACTATTCCAACCTCAACTAAAATCCATCAGAAAAATATAAGTTATCCTGTCGAATGCAGAGGTACTCCAACATATGATACGATAACCGGAGAGGATAATCAGCCTCATTATAGAGTATTTTTTTGGGTCCCTAAAACAGCTACAATACTTGTTCCAAGCGTTGATTCTGGCGTAGAAACAGATGTTTCTTCTCATGGACCTGTAGAAAAATGGTCAGTAGTTGAAACCCAAACGACTGACGATAATAAAAAATTAGTATTTATTTTTGTTCCTAAAACTTTTGTATATTTATACGGAAATGGCTTTGAAAATGTAATTCATTTGTCTTTTTAAATTCAGTTATTATTCCAACTTCTAAAGTATTCTTAGAAATTATCAGTAAGTGAAACTAGCAGTACAGGTACAAACGCATGATAATCTTTTTCTGGTTCCTTAACTGAAATATCAAAATAACTTAGATTATTTATAACAAACTCTACATATTTTCACTTAATTTTTCAATTTCCCCTATTGCTATATTTCCACTTATATTCATTATTTACTATAGGTGACATTTTTATTACTTAATAGTATAATTATAGTATTAAAATCGTTTTCATAAGTAGATAATATTATATGAAAATTAATTCAACAATTAAATTATTAGGGGGAAATATAATGAATTTAATAAGAAATCTAACCGTAAGAATTAAATTACTATCCTCATTTTTGATTATAGCAATCTTACTTGGTATTGTAGGTACAATTGGGGCATTATCATTAAAAAATGTAAATATTAAAGCAACAGAATTATATACTATAAATCTTCAGCATGTTAACCAGATTTTATCAATAAAATCAAATATGGCAGAGATTAAAAGTAATATATTAATCATCATGTATGAAAAAGACAAGTATAAAGTGGACGAGTCAGAAAAGAATATTACGTCTTCACTAAATGATAATAGCAAATATACAGTTGATTATGCAAAATCACAAATGACAAAAGGTGAAGAAAAAGTATGGGTAGAATTCAACGATAATTTAGGAGAATATGAAGCTATTAGATCTAAAGTACTTGAATTTGTTAAATCTAATAATTTTGATGAAGCGCAGAAAAAATATATAGAAATGGTGCCTGTACAGACAAGAATGATGTATAGTCTTGATAAAGTTATAGATATAAACTTATCAGAAGCAAAGCTAGCAAATCAAAATATTTCTTCTACATACACAAATGCAAATATAACTATCGCTATATTGACTTTTTCAGGATTTGTAATTGCAATATTACTTGGATTATCTATGTCAAATAATATAAATAAACCATTAAAAAGGATAAAAGAATATTCACAGCGATTAGCTTTATATGACTTCTCAATACCGATTATCATTACAAGAAAAGATGAATTTGGACAAACAGGTATTGATTTAAATAAAGCACAAGAAAATGTAAATTCTTTAATTAAAGAAATCATGAAAAGCTCTCAGGACATAAATTCATCAAGTGAGGATCTTTTTGAAACTGCTGAAGAATTAGTTTGTAAAACTCTAAGTATAGATGAATCTGTTAAAAATATTGCAAGTGGTATGCAAGAATCTAGTGCATCATCAGAAGAGATAAGTGCATCTGTAGAGGAAGTAGATTCAAGTATCAATACGCTTTCAGACAAAGCTATGAAAGGTAGTGCTAATGCTATTAAATCCAAGGAAAGAGCTATAAAAGTTCAAACAAATTGCAAGAAAGCTATAGCTGAAACACGAAAATTATATGCCGAAAAAGAAAAGAATATGCTACAGGTTATAGAGAATATAAAGGTAGTAGATAGAATTAAAATTATGGCAGATACTGTAGGAGACATATCAGAGCAAACTAATCTCTTAGCATTAAATGCAGCTATAGAGGCTGCGAGAGCAGGAGAACAAGGAAAAGGATTTGCAGTTGTTGCAGAAGAAGTAAAAAAGCTAGCACAGCAGTCATCACAAGCAGTAGCAGATATTCAAGATACCATAATTAAGGTTAAAGAAGCATTTAATAACAGTATTGATACGGGTAATGATATACTAAAATTTATTAATATAAATGTGAATGAACAATTTAACGCTTATTCAGATACGGGTGCTCAGTACTACAACGATTCAGATTTTGTAAGTAAAATGTCTGAAGAAATTGCAGCTATGTCAGAAGAAATTACTGCTAGTGTGGGACAAGTAAATGAAGTGGTACAAGATATGGCACAAACAGCACAAAAATCTAATGAGCAAGTATATACAATAAAAGAGAGCATGGATAAGACCACACACGCTATAGAGCAAGTTAAATTAACAGCAAAATATCAAGCAGGACTTGCTAAAAAACTTAATGAAATGGTGCAGAAGTTTAAGATTTAATTGTTATATGGTCCCCCTACTCTGTTGGTGTACACTTTATATTGGTAAATTTAAACAGGGGCCTGACCCCCAAACATTGGTGTGACATTTCCAGTAGATTTATCTACATAATACAATCCACTTGTATCAGTATTATCTACAAATATATCATAACAATGAATTACATAGGAATTTCCATACTCATACTTATATTCAATTTTACTTGGAACATTTTTACTCCTACTTGTAAAATATTCTCTTACTTTTTGAATTGCTTGGTCAGATGTTATTGATTTACTAGTATTATTTATTTCATTATTAGTTGTAAGCACTGTAATAATTCCTTGATTTAACTTATATAGATTTCCTGTAATTTGATCATAACAATATTCATTTGCCTCATCTCCGTATTCATCTAGAGAATAAAATTCATACAATCTTTTACCAGTTATTCCTATTCTATCAAAAGGATCATTAGTTGTTACATTATATATCCCACCATATTTTACAATTTCATATAGAGGTGAATACTCTTTAATTACATCATATATTATTTTTATTTCACTTGGCATAATAATCGTAGTTCTGAAATCTTCTAATGCTCCATTATCATCTAAATAGTAATAAGTCTCATTATTACAAATCCAGCCTGTCTTCATGTAACCTTTAGAATCGAAGTAATACCATTGTTCATTAACTTGTGTCCATCCAGTTTGCATATAACCATTTAGATCAAAATAATACCAATCTCCACTTATAATTCTCCATCCTGTTACCCATGAGTTTCCTTCTGAATACCATTGACCATTATTATTTTTTTGCCATGCTGCATTAGCTTGTATGGGCTCTGCTATCGCTATTACTGAGAATACTAATATCAGCAAAAATAGTCTTTTCATTGTAATTCCCCCTCTTAATCTACTATATACATATTATTTTTTATATTTCCCTAGCAATCATGCCTATAATAAAATATATCCTTATACTTTAACATGCTAAACTAACTCTTATTATATCCTATAACCTATTTACTTAAAATAAAAACATATAATTATTAAAAGATTCTGTTTTTACTTGTTTTATCAAAAACTAAAAGACATAATCACCTCATCCCCTTCACGTTCTACTACATCTCCCCACACAGAATCTTCTACTGCGCATTCATTTATTTCCTCAATATCATTATTATGTTTTCCATCTTTTTTACCACTTTGTTTTCTTTTTTTATTTTTCTTATCATCTAATAGAATTGTGCTACTTAAATTTACATCAGTATCTATCTTTTCTTTAAGATCCATATTTCTATTAACTAAAGAAATCCTTTCACTTTTTTCATCTTTAAGTTCTATAATTTTTGTGTCTTTATTTAAATCATTAACGCATCCAATATTTTTTTCTTCATATGTTTTATTTTGTAAATCTTTACCTATCATACTTTCTTTATTATTAATTTCTTCTTTATTATTAATTTCTTCTTTATTATTAATTTCTTCCTTATTATTCATTTCTTCCTTATTATCTGCATTCTTCATTTTTTCTTCTACCTTAATATTTTGGTGCTTTGCAAAGTTCTTTACTCTATAAACCTGATCTTCAGTAAGTTCAATCATCTCTAAATCTTTCAACACGTTTAAAGCTAATTTAACCTTTTCAACACTTCTATTAAATTCTATTGATAAAGTTTCTACTGTATATGGGATATTTTTTGACATATATAGATCACCTTCTAAATTAACTTTTCCAGCCAAAGTTACAAATCTAGTCCAAATATAATGAATAAGATCTCTTTCTTCCAATGTATCTATTATCTTGAATTTGGTATCCTCAAACATATCTACTCTTAATTTAACATATTTTCTTTCTCTCATCTTTAACACTCTCCTTAAAATATTTCACATATACTTTTTGCACATATATACATTTTTTTGCCTTCTAATTAATATATATGCATTATCAATATATTTCTCATTAAAATCTATACTCTTTTCGAATATTTTTTCATTCAAAATGCTACAAATTTTGCAATTGTAAAATACTAAGCCTCTGTGGCGCTATACAAAAAAATAAAGATAACAGATAAGATTTTTTAAATTTATCTTATCTGTTATCTTTATTTAGGCATATTAAACAAAAAAGCACTGCACTAAACCTTACTTCAGTGCAGTACTTGTATCTCGGCAGGTGACAGTCACGCTACTCTCTATTCTTTCTTTAATTATATAAACACTTTTTATAGAAAAATTCTACTATATTATCTGCTTTTCTAGTATTATAAAATTCTAGCATTAAAGTATTAAATTCTAATTTATCCTTAGCTTTGACATTTAGTACCCCTTGACCATTAAGAAGCAATACGTAACTACATACTAATCTTGCTGTTCTCTTATTTCCATCATAATAAAACTGATTTAGCGCCCCCCATAATAATAGCTCAAATGCTAAATCTGTTTTTGTTTTACATCTATCTATAATCTGTGGTAATTCAATATTAAATATAAGCTCTAACTCATCATATTTAGGTGGCATAAAATCAGTTCCACCAATTCTAACTTGCCCTGTTCTAAATTGTCCACATATCAAGGCTTCATCTTTTGCAATTATTTCATTAAATTCATCAAATAATTCTTTACTAATTATTCTATTGATTGTCTTGTCATTTTTCACTTTTTTAAATAGTAGATCCCAGCCTTCTTTTATACGAAGAATTTGCTTTTCATCACTTAATCGATGTCCTCCAATTGTTATACCATCTAAAAGTGTTTGTACTTCTGGGTATGTAAATGGATTTCCTTCTAAACTTGCCATATTAAATACAACATCTGGCAATAACTTTTCTATCAATGCAATTAACTTATTTATTTCTACTTGAGGCACAACATCTGAAAATGTAATATTTCTCTCAAACAACATACTATTTAACTCCTTTTTTTCAAGTTCTATTCCAGTCTATACGATTTGCCTGATAAAATTAATTCATCTTACCTGTTATCTTTATTTCTATATTATTTTAAGCTTATTCTTAGTAAATTTATACATGATATTAATATTTTGTTAATTAAAGCTTTCCTAAGTTCTCAACTAATTCCCCTATTGCCTTAACATATTCATTTACTATTCTATTAGCAATTTCATTTGATAAATTCTCATTATATATGTGTGATGTAGAATTTCTATCTTCTAATAAACTAATCCAAACCTTATCATTAGATATTAAGTTATTTACATATGCTTTTTTATATATTGTACGTGGAAATGAATTTTCAAGTGTTACACCTAAATACTTCATAAATTCTCTAAGCGTTTTATGAGTAAGTTCATATGTGAATTCAAATCTTTGAATTAAACTGTCTCGTATTATATCATTCTTTCCATCATATAAATTGCTTACTTCGACAAGTCTATCATAAGCTTTTTTTAAATTCATATATTTGAAATCAATACTTCTCATAAATAATCACTCCTTCTTTTTTGACTTGTTCTATAAAGAACTCATCTTTTATATCTTTCATATATGAAAAATCAAACTCTAATAAGGTACTAGTATTCATTTCAACATCCTCAATAAAACTTGCTATTGAACTATCACAATACACAGCCAAATCAATATCGCTTTTAATTGAATTGTCCTCTCTTGCTCTAGATCCAAAAAGAATGACTTTCCTAATATCTTCATATTTATTACATATATCTACTATTTCATCAACAATCTTTTTTTCTAAATTCAACTTAATCACTCCTGACTATCTATCATGGTTTAAATACTGGAACTTTTTTCCCAACTAGCTACATACTAACTACTTTAGATATAAACTCAACTTCATTATTAATCATTGTATATGGTGCATATTCTTTATAGCTATCTAAATCATTTAAAGTTAATACTTGCACACCACTATCTAATGTTGTTAATGTTAAATATTTTGATAATGATGCTAATCTTTGTCCACGTTCTGCCTCTAATACTAAGCTACCTTCTTTATTAAACTTCTTTCCATATTACTTTGATAACTAAGTTCCTGTAATAAATACTCTTTTATACCATAAAGCTCAAATGCCACCTAAAATATCACTTCCTTATGGTCCTATTTTATAATTATAATTTCTTTTATGCCTATATTATATCCTACAAGATACTTTTGATAAACGAAAACATAATATTATTTTATAAAATAAAACACAGCATTAAACATTACTTTAGTGCTGTGCTTGTGCCTGGAAAATCTTGTTTTCCTCGGGGGTACTAGTCAGGAACTTACGACTGACTTGCTTGAACTTGCTAAATACTTTAGTTAAGCATACCTTTTTTTATCTCTATCACTTTTTCTACCGATAGACCTGTTCCTCTAGCCACTATTTCTTCATTTATTCCTAGTTTCAAGAAACTTCTAGCATCTTCTAACTTTCCTTCTAACTTTCCTTTTTTCTCAGCAGATTTTATCCTAGTCAATTGATCACTAATTTCTGCTTGTCTTGATTCATATAACATTCTCGCTTTTTCATCTTTACTTATTATTTGTAGTAAGCCATAAGCCTTCTTTATATCCTTATTCTTTTCTGCTAACATTTCTATCACTCCTTTTGATTTTGCATCTAAGAATTCCATCCATTGCGCTATTGAATCATTTTCATCTCTTTCAATCTCTTCATCAAATAATTTCGGTATTTCTAAAAAATCTACCTCAAGTATATCCGTCAATCTATATCCGCTTTCATCTTCTGTAAGATGATAACTAGAATATAGCTTCTTTACTTCTGTACACTTAAAATCTACAATATTTATCGTTACACATTTCTTTAGTTTATCATAAGTATCTCCTGCCTTTATTTGACTTGTGTACATCTTGCTCCAATAAAACATAGTACGTTCCGCCATATATTCTGTCGGTAGTATTTGTATTTCAACATCTATTTGCTTTCCGATCTTAGTCTTTACTCTTACATCTAATATTCCTTTTCTATCTTCTTTAAACTCTTTTATTAGTTCATTATTTATTATTTCTATCCCATCAAATTCTTCTTCTGAAATAACTAATATATCGCTTAGTAGTGCTATTAATAGATCTTTATTTCTATATTATTTTAAACTTGTACCTGGAAAATTCTGTTTTCCCTGGGGTGCTAGTCAGGAGTTTACGACTGACTTGCTACTCTCCTGCTTCTACAACTTCACTTTTAGATTTTTTTAAGTTCAGTTTCTTCTACTATATCCATTAGATATCTGCCATATCCATTTTTCATTAAAGGTTTAGCAAGTTCAATAACTTGCTTTGATGTTATCCATCCTTTTCTATACGCTATTTCTTCAAGGCAAGCTATATATGTTCCTTGAGTATTTTGAACTGCTTCGACAAAGTTTGAAGCTTGAAGCATTGATGCATGAGTCCCTGTATCAAGCCATGCCATTCCTCTACCTAGCAATTGAACTTTTAATGTTTCTTCTTCCATATAAGCTTTGTTTAAATCTGTTATTTCTATTTCTCCTCGTACAGAAGGTTTTAAATCTTTAGCCTTTTTAACTACTGAATTATCGTAAAAATAAAGTCCTGGAACTACATATTTAGATTTTGGTTTTTCTGGCTTTTCTTCTAAAGAAATAACCTTACCAGTCTTATCAAATTCAACTACTCCAAAAGCTTTTGGATTTTGAACATAATAACCAAATATATATGCTCCACTTTCTAAGCTAGCAGCTTTTATTAAATGCTCTGAAAAGCTTTGACCATAAAAAATATTATCCCCAAGAACCATTGCTACATTATCAAGACCTATAAATTCTTCTCCTATAATAAATGCTTCTGCAAGCCCATTAGGATTTTCTTGAACTGCATATTCAATATTTAAACCTAAATCTTTACCATCTTCAAAAAGTTCCTTAAAATTAACTATATCTCTTGGAGTAGATATAATTAAAATATCTCTTATTCCTGCAAGCATAAGTACTGACATAGGATAATAAATCATAGGTTTATCATATATTGGTACCATTTGCTTTGACATTGCTTTTGTTACTGGATATAATCTTGTACCTGACCCTCCTGCTAAAATAATCCCTTTCACACATTATCACTCCTCTAAATTATAAATGTCTTTATTTCAAAATAATAACACTACTAAAATGTATCATTACTCTTATGTATTACATCTTATTTATATACTTGTCCTAGTTTTTTTCACAAGTGCTTGCTCTCTTTGTGATGGAATCATTCCCGAACTTGCTACACTAATATTTTTAATATTTCAATTAACCCACAAAGCACAGCACGAAATATATCTACCGTGCTGTGCTTGTACCTGGAAAACCTTGTTTTCTCTTGGGGTGCTAGTCGTAGTTTGCGACTGACTTGCTAAGATAGTGTAAAAGTAACTGCAGACCATTTGGAAAGATTGTTAGTATAAAACAGTGATTAATTTTTATGATTAGTAATATCATACAATAAATATTGTATGATTAATTGTTGTGTACTGAAATTATTCTTATAGTGAATAATTTGAATATTGTTTAGAAATGGAACAATTATAATTCCCAGTAAACATATAAATACAAGTTATAAGCTAATGTAAGCATTAATTTACCTTGGCTTGATATCTATAGGATCTGAACCCTTTGTGGAACTTATTTCTAACTTGCTATCGAGAACCCAAAACTGCCTGTTACTAATATTATTTTTTTTATACTTTACCCATCATTTTTTTTAGTCCTATTTTAAATCCAGCTGGCATCATGTTAACTAATTTCTTCGCATATCTTTTCCATCCCTGCTTTCTAATGAACCACTTTTCAACTGCAGAGTATCCCTTATCCTTATATAAATCCATTATATAAGTTCGCATAGAGCTTGTATGACTGGGCGCATTAAGCTGGTCGTTGCTGCGAGCCACCTTTTCAAACAAAGATGGATATGCAACTAATCCAGATTTATACAGTTCCATATATCTCACCCCTTTCTCCGTATTTACAATTAGGCAGGACACTCCCTTCTTCCGTTCAAGCCTTCCATCAAAGTAGGTAGCCAGCAATTCCGGATGCTCTTTCTCTATCCCCCAGTAGTCACCTATCGTAATGTCACCCGGTCTTTGACTGTTGGCATATTTGCAGGAATAGCAATTTTCGCGATAAATATCCGAATTTAAAAATAGACTATAATATGACGATTCACCAGGTAATACCAATATTGATTTCTGATTCCCACTCTTTGAAATATAATCAGCTCTGCCGTTCAATCCCCAGCCATCCGTCTTATCTCTAAACTTAAACCTTATAATATTACCTTTAAGCTTATTTTCAAGCTGTGCTATATAATCTTGAAAGAACTTCGCACTAGGCACTCCATGGCAGATAAGGTCTAGCAAAAGGAGGGTATCATAATCATTGTGCAAATAGCTTTTCAATCCGGCAACCTGACACGGAGTTCCAGAAAACAAAACCATCCTTCCATCCACAAGCTGTTTCTTCACTTCTTGATAGGTATTACCAATATAACTTTGGACATACTTGGAACCCTGTAGCTTAATCAAATCTGTCAAGCTGTCCACTCCAATATGCATTGGAGTCAATACACCATCAATGTATTCCATAGATGCTCCATATACAATACCGCCTTCATGAATTACAGAAGTCGCCAGACTTGCAAATATACCTCCAGACGTAGATTGTAAAACATCTGTATTCTTACTCACTGCTGCATAAACATCAACTGGATTATTTGTCTCTGCTACATTCTGGTAACTACATACCTTTTTACAGGCACCGCATTTAACGCAGAGCTTTTCATCAATCTGAGGATATAAAAATCCGCATTCATCTTCTTTCATTAAAATGGCCTTCTTAAGGCATATGTTCATACATGCTCCACAACCGCAGCAATCAAACTTATTTTTAAACATAACTATTCTTTCCATAGATATATCCTCCATCTTACATAAGATACATCACTGTAAATAAAGTTGCATTTACCTCTTTATCAGACCTCTTACTTTCAAAAATTTCTTAACAGCAAACTTCACTTTATCTTTTGCGTTGTATCCCGCATATTTTCCGATTAAATATTCAAACCCATTGTCCTTAATCTTAATGTCCTTCTAGAACTGATCCATATTAAATGGACGGTCTATTCACAAGAATTTGGCATCGCTTTTTCACTCCCCCAGAGATCATCAATTATCAAATCACCCAGAAGGTTGATATTCGCAAATTTGAAACTGTAACAACAATGTCATATTTTCAAATGAGTAAAAACACTGTGGTAAACATCCTACGTATTTACTTTTTTCCAACTAGGCTATCACAAGATATCCTTTCCACTTAGCATGTTTATAACGAAAATATAATATCAATTAAGTATAAATTGGTAGCATCTATATTGTGATTAATTACATAATGCTTCACAACTTGTACTTGGCATGATGTTCCAGTAAAAAGTATTATTCTTCCGTTGATTAAGTAATCTTCTATTTCTTTAAAACATATTTCGAGATGAAATTGAACATACTTAGAACCACGGAACTTCTCATACTCATGCGTAGAAAAATCTGCTTGAATTCTGTAACATTGACCAAAGATGTTAGTTACTTAGTCATCCCCAATCTTTCAGAAGAAGCTGCATATATCGCATCAACTATAGGAGTCAACGCCATTCATTGTAAATTATAGTAAGTTATTTAATTATTGTTTTTTTAATGTATACACTGACATTTTACTACCTCATTCACCTACGCTTTCTTTGAATAACTATCGCTATTATCTTATAATTTTCAACTAATGCGTAAATTACCACTATAACGCAACCCATCAATTGTAACTTCATATCCCTAGAATAAAATAGCACAAATATAATTGCTGTTATAGCACACGCAACTGCTGTCTCTATATTATTCTCTTTAAGTACGACATATCTTTTAACTTTAATTCTCCGATAGATATAAACCACAAAGTTAGCAATCAAAGTAGAGATTGCTGCAGCATACAAACCAAACTTCCATATCATTGCTATATTAAGTACTATGTTTATTAATGCGGCTGCCATAGTAGTTGTTCCCATAATTTTGGTGTCTTTAAAAGCAGTAAAAATGCCACCATAAAATCCAGAGATATTAGAAAAATATGTTCCTAACAGTAAAATTGGCACATAAACAATTGATTCTTGATAGTTTGCATTTATTAAAAGTTTAAACGCTAGTGGCATAAAAGCAACCATTCCAATTACCACTGAATACATGAATCGTTTAAGATATGTATAAACTTGATTATAAAAAGCATCTACTCCATCACCTTGTAATGCTCTAGCTGAGCTTTCCTTCCAAGATTGATAGAAAAATCCATATATTGTGTCCATGAGGTTTGGAAATTTATAAGCAATTGCGTATAAACCAGAAGCACTACTTCCAATAAAGTTCATTATAATAATTCTGTCTGATAAATTAATTATCGACCATGACAATTTATTAGGAATTAGAGGAATTGAATACCGTACCATCTCATACACTTGCTTCTTATCAAGATCGTGGAAATCTAAGTATTTCCACATTTTTAACCAAAATATATAAAATACCGATATTAAACCTACTGATAAAATAGATGCGGAAAGCATTCCAATTACGCCCCACCGAAATACCACAATAAATAAAATATTCAATATTATATTTAAGGCACTTATCAAGAAATTGTAAATTACATATTTCTCTATATCACCAAGTCCACGCAATAAAGCACTGATCATTGAAGACAAAACTGATATAATAATATATGCTATTAAAAATATAGAATATTTATATTTCAATATTATTAATACAGGAATACAGCCAATCAAAAAAACTGTTCCACCCATTGCTATGATTACCATAGCTGTTGATATTACTTTTTTCCGCTCTCTTTTACCTTTACAGTCTATTAAAAAACGAAAAATTGATTCATCCATCAATACCGAAATAACCGGAACAAAAAATACTGAAATACTAAAAAAGTAATCAATAGTCCCATACTCTGCTGTGTTCAGCAAGGCTGTATATAAAGGTAACAGAAAAAACGAAACCAATTTTGTGCTAATATTTCCTATCGCAATTATACCGGTGTTCCTAATTAATCTTCTTTTCTCATTCATTGAAACCTATAACACCTCACTAATTTCCATTATTATAACTTAATGCATTATTTAAGAACTTTTTAGAAGATAAACGAAGATGCTCTAATCCTTGTTCTACTCCTTCATAATCTATAGGAAAATCTATATTAAATCCTTTTCTATATATCCGATTGCTTAATTTCAATGAATCCGATAAATCTAATACTCTAGCACCACTTTTTTCAGTTGCATAAGAAACAAACATTTTCTCGTACAATATTGAAAACACGGTTGCATGAAATGAATTAGTAATTACATAATTGGCATTCTTAATTAATGATAAAAAAGTACCAGGCGAAACACCATACATATTATGAGCGTTTCGCATATTTCTTAAATCTTTGTGATGAATATATATTATTTTCAGATTCTTTTTAATTGCAAGTAAATTGCAATACTCTATAATTTCTTGATTATCTTCAAGAATATAAACAAAGATATATTCACCTATATCTTCATCAAGTGATAAAATAGAATCATAACGACTTGCATCCAAAAGTAAAGTCGGATCTATCGTATTTTCAATATTGTTATTTGTGAATTCTTGGAAAACAGGTATCGTACTTCTTTCACGTACTGAAATATAATTAAATCTATCTAATAAATCCTTAATATCACCCTTCCATGAAACTGAAAATTTATTATGTGCGATACTGGGTGCATAAGCAATTTTAAGTTTATCTTCTGCTGCAAAAGACAAAAAATAAGCAGGAACAATACCACCAGTACAATCAAGATTCCAAATCTGATCACTACCACATATAAAAACATCAAAATCTTGATTTAAGCATGTCATATCATCTTTATCATAAAATATTTTATTCGTTAGTTTAAAAGTACTGTTCCAAAAATTCTCGAAACTTCTTTTTCTTTTAATATGTCCCTTTAAATGTACTATATCAGACAAAAACGCTCTTGGATATTCTAGATATTGGTCAGTTCGGAATAATTTGTATTGTCTAAAATCTCTAGTAAGTCTATAGTTAATAATTTTCACGTTAAATCCTTGTAACTCTAAATAAGTTTGTAGCGCATACGCTTGTAACGCAGAGCCATAATTATACGCACAATTAAACGTTATAATACCAACTCTTTTCTTTTCCATGAGTAAATTCCTCCTCTATCTTAATTATTTTTAGCTAGAGTTGCATTTTTATCTACTAATTTTATTCATATGCATCCACTCTCAATAAACCATAACTTTAATCAACTTCTTTAGCCTCATCATCACTGGCACATCTGTATATCCCATATACTGTCTTAAGTATTTTCTTAACAACTTTTTACCTACAATTCTGTAATATTTATCTTTCTTTTGATGAGCGATGGATAAAAAGTTAGATGCTTCTCTAGTATAACGGATAATTGCTGTTTTTCTAACAACCTCATTTTGCGAGTTTTCCACTATGATTTTATCAAACAATGTAAACCGCTTTCTGTACTTTTTTAGATCCATACTGCCAATTGTACTATTTGTACGTTTCATCCATGCATATTCAGGCCTTGAATCGAAGTAGCCTCTAAAATCATTACCTGCAATTTGGTATTGCCACTCTAAATCTTCATCAATTGATAGACTGGAATCAAACATCACATCATCAATAACTTTTCTATCAAAAAATCTTCCCCAACAAACATTATAGAATAATGTCCCACTCAAAATATTTATCAGAAATTCCGAAGAATTAAATTCCAGTATGCCTATCCGATCACTCACGGCAAGAATATTGCCATTCTCATCTATATCTTTGGTTCCAAAAACCACCACCTTCGGCAGTTCTTTCCCATTAGCATTATCATTATTCAATATATCTACAAAATTTTGAAACATATCTGTTTCAATATAATCATCCCCATCAGCAAAGCTGATATAATCCCCATTCGCATTCAACAGCCCCAAATTTCGTGCTTCTGACACTCCTTTATGCTTTCCTGAAATCAACTTAAATCTGTTATCCGATAATACAAACCTTTCAATAAGCTGTGCTGTGTTATCACTAGAACCATCATCAATAGTAATAACTTCAAAATTTTTATACGTCTGCATGGCTATCGATTTCAAGCATCTTTCAATATATTCATCTAGATTGTATGCTGGGATGATAACAGTTATTAATGGTTCCATCTCTTCACTCTCCAATTTACACTAATCGTCACGATTTTTGATAAAAATCATAAACTTTCCAGAAGTTCATTCCATTTCAATATTATATTAACTACTTTAAATCTCACCAAATCTTTTCCTGAGTTTTCTGCAAATGCAACTCTCAATTTATCATCATTGATTAATTCAATCAATTTTTCTGCAAATAATTCTGTATTTTCCGGTTCTACCAAAAAACCATTTATATTATCTGTTACAATCTCTGATGGGCCTTCCTTACAGGCATAACTCACCACTGGTAATCCATAATTTTGTGCTTCCACCAGAACCAATCCAAATCCCTCAAATCTAGAGGAAAATGCAAATATTGAAGCATTCAAATAATATTGGGAAATATTTTTCTGAAACGAAATGAGTTCTACATTTTTTAATTTATTGTTAACAATATATTTATTCAGCTCATCTCTTTGTGAGCCATCTCCAATAATTTGAAGTTTCCAATCTGTAGTACTTTTTTCAACTATGCTCCATGACTTAAGCAATAAATCAAAACCTTTCTGTGGTTCCAATCTTCCTACGGCAATTACCGTTTTATGACTCAAGTCAGAGTGTATATTTTCCGGTAATGTAACAGGATTATAAATATACTCCATCCTGTTAATATGTTTGAAATTATCCTTCCAGTTCTGCTTGTCACCCTTTACTAAGGTTAGCACAGTATCAGCGTATTTAGTCGCTAGCTTTCTTGCAAAAATTCTCTGCCGTCCTTGTACATAATAATTAAATTGCTCCCAAGCAATAATCTTTAAGCCAAGTTTCTTCTTATGTAAAATGATTGGAATACAATAATTCATTAAAATTGTATCTACCACTATCAAAATGTCTATTTTATTATTTCTAACACATTTTTTTATTGCATGTGAAATGTGATAATTCTGTCGCAAATTCTTGGCTTGTAATCCCCCTCGCCCCAAAGATAGCAACTTAATATCGGAAGCTATATTAAAAACTGGATCCATTCCATTTAATGCACTAATAATAAACACATTATGCTGTTTAACTAACTGATTGGCTATGACAGATGTTACTCTTTCAGTTCCACCGCCATTAGACATATCCATAATAAAAAATGCAATGTTTCTCATAATTCAAATGCTTGTACTGATTATTTTAAAACTCAATACAATCCTCCTATTCGTTTAAACCTAATTTTCATGTGCCTTTTCCATCGTTTTTCTGAAATTCCAAAAGTCTGTCTATTCTTCATTAACTCACTCCAAAACAATACTGTAAAATTAGTTGCTAATGACCTAAGTACATTTTCAGAAATACCCCACATCGCAATACACATGATTGCAATAATATATACATACTCTTGCTTCTTAATTAATCTCTTAATTGTAAGGATATATAATATGATAAATAATGCTGAACCAAATATACCGAAATTATATAGTAATTGGACGTACCCATCATCTACTATACTGTAATTATATAAAATTTGCAGTTTTTCAAAATCAACCATACTACCAAATAGAGAAATATCATAATTTTCAAACACTCTTGACGCATGAGTAAATCGAGAACCTAAATCACCATTAATAGCCCAAAGATATACTTGGAATTTTCCTGTTGCAGTTGTCATAAGACATGGAACTCCTAGTGCTATTACGGCACATGCTGGCATGACAAATATAGAAAATTTTTCTAGAAACATCGAAACATATTTCTGCGTGATTTTATGTTGCAATAGCCAACAAATTATTATAGCAAATAAAGAAATAAATATGAATGTTCTTGATTTACTTAATGCAAAAGTTGCTACAGTAGTCAATATCAATGCAGAAATATTCAAATTATTTAACTTGGAATTTTTAATACATATGAAAAGCAAGATAAGAAATCCCACTTGTGTAGCCAACTGATTTGGATGGTTATATCCCAATGCCCAAGCCATTGTTGCTTTAACTCCACCTTTTAAAATTGTTATTTCACCTAATGACAACATTCCGCTTAAAGCACCGCCTACTATAATCAATATAATAAATAACCGCTCGTAAAAGATCAGTTTTAATACACCACAATAATCACAATCATATACTATAATAGCTCCAAAAATCATCATCGAATATATCGTTTCATGAGTAATAAAATAACTGGACACGGCAAATGCACATAATAAAACTAATTTCAGTAAATCCATCATTCTGTACTTACGCATTGTAATAGATAATGCCACTAGGAAAAAAGCTCCGTAAACGCACATTTTTTTTACAATTTCCGGTATTACAATTTCTGTATTATTAAATCCATAAATGAGCATGAGCAAAAATATAAAACCGTAGCAATATAAAGAATTAACTTGAACCTTCTTCATCGATGTCCCCCCTCTAGCAATAAATAAATGTGTACATCCTATAGACTTAAATATTTCTCTATTATGTTAGGTTCTGGAAAAATATTTGCTCCAACTTCGCACATGATTTATTCCAATCTAACATACATGCTGTTCGATATCCATTTTCACTGATTTTTCGTATCAATTGGCTATCATTAATCAATTTTAGTATATTAGTAGACATACCATCGGTGTCCATCGGCTTGCTAATCAATATATTTTCACCATTAATACCAATATCTAGCACAAACCCTGTTCTTGTACCAACTACTGCACATTTACATGCCATTGCCTCTATTGGTGTCAATCCCCAACCTTCTTCCAATGATGGGAATATAAAAATATCTGCTGAACAGTATAGAGAAACTATCTTATCCTGAGATGGGTCTTGGACATATGTTATGTATTTCGGAATATTTGACGGAGCATCTTGGCCAAACATTATTAGTTCCAAATTTGTATATATTTTTCTAGCGTTTTCAAATGCTTCCATGCCATACTGAACACCCTTTTTAATCAGTGAATGATTTAGCATTAAACATGTAATTTTCTCTCCTTTTCTCTTATATTTTTTTCTAGGATTTTTAAATTTCTCTATATCAATTCCATTATACACAACAGGGTAATTTCCCTTCCCTGTGTATTCCTCTAACTTGCTATTTATCCAAGAAGAAATAACTATTTTTCTCAATGGAAGACTATAACTTTCCAATCCATTTTTCTGATTATCCCAAATTTCAAAATCTTGAATAAAGTAGTACTTTTTACCCTTTGAAGTATTTAAATTTGCTACGTCGTATGCTGTACACCATGCAGTAGCTACGGTAACATCAGCATCACGAATACTTTTATTATTTATCTGATAAACATAACAAATATCACACTTCTTTCTTTTCTTGGAATTCACGTATTGGGAAATTGTTTTTAATGTGCAATACAATTGATGAACCTTATTGATCATTTGCTTGTCATATCGACCAAGGTTATATCCCTTTATCTGAGAATATATGATAACATCATGGCCATGATTTGAAATTAATTTAGCATATATTAAAGCAACCTTTATTCCACCTGAATCCCCCAGACCTGGAAGTATAAAATTGATCTTCATAGTATTATCCTCTCTACCAAGTATTTTTATTAGTGACTGCATATATTCTTTATTTTTTAAATTTTTAATTTCATTTCAGATAGCTTTATCATGGATTCTTATCCCACCCGATGTTCTAATACCTAGAATGATGAAATAATTTTCACTTTCAATCCTCCTTGCAACATTCAACCCCTTTTAATTCCCACCACTGACTTTCCTATAAAATCCGTCTCTAATACCTATTAAGCAAAACTTCAATTTATATATTTTATTTTCTTCATAAAATAAAATCCGAATCACCTCTTTGAGTTCTTTAGATAGAGCTATATAAAAAGGAAACAACTTCCGATGTTTCTTTGATAACCATATAGTATTTCTAGCTAGATAATAATGTCGTAATGGTGATTCGTTATAAATTACTATATTTTTTAATATAAACCTTTTATTGCATCCGTGTCCTACTTCATGTAATAAGCCATTGTAGTTAATACGGAAAATCTTGAATTTTTTCTCCCGTAACTGATAGCAAATATCGAAGTCCACGCAATCTATAAAAAAATCATCATCATAGCCAGCAACACTGTTATAGGCAGAAACGCTAGTTAACGAACCTGATGTAATACAATAAGATATTTCATCATATTCACTCAAATCTATTTTTTCAGATTTAAAATTACGGTCTTCTATAAAGCAAGTTAACATCCCCACGCTTTTTATCTTTAAATAATTCTTATAGATTTCTATTAATTTTTTTCTAACAATTGAATCCTGATCTAATGTTAAAACCCAATCGTAATAATTTCTTCCCGCATATTGCATTATTTTTTTTAAGGCACTAGCTATTCCAAGATTGTCACTACTTTTAATTATAGTGACCGTTGAATATGTTCTAACCAACTCACTGATTTCACCGAAATTTGAAGAGGCATTATCAAAAATTAAAATACTTTGAACCTGATTAATTACTGCCTCAATATTTTCTTTTAGGCGAATAATATCTGGATTATATGTAACAATACCTGCTAAAATTTTCATAAATTTGTCCTAACTTTATCTGGCTCAGTCCCCAGTGTATTATTAATATTAAACTTCACCATTTCTGAAGCTTTCTTATTACCATCTCTTATGCCTTTAATGATGGCGTTAAATATTTTCCCTTTTTCTCTTCCTCGTAAAAGACTGGCAAATGAAAAACATATCATGAAGCCAAAATATGTTTTACAATGGTAATTCTCGTAGCCAATGCCACCATTATTTTTATATTTTATATTTAAATAAATAATATTTCTATTTGTGTAATACACGCGGTGCGGATCTACTGTCTTTATGTAAGAGAATTTTTGTATATTAGTGTTATGAAGTAGTTTGCCTAATTTAACAAAAAAATTAATCCAAAAGTCTGATTTCTCCCTAATATTTCCAAATTCTTGATTTAACAAGACTTTGTTAACTCGAACAATTTTATATTCATAAAGTCTTAATCTTTTACAGAAATCATTATCAACCAAATCAATAAAAAGCCAATCATCAAACCTAGCAATCATTCTCCAGGCTTCCACACTTGTCATACTACCAGATGTTATACACATATCCACTTCATCAAAATCATTTTTAAATTCATATCTCATATATCTACGACGACTATCAATAACAAATGGGCATATAATTCCAACATTCTCATAGTTGATGAACTTTTCAAAACTTTGAACCATATCTTTATCTATAATAGAATCCTGATCCAAAGAAAGTACCCAATTGTATCCTTGATTTTCTGCATATTCCATGATCTTATTTAATGCTGTAGCCATGCCGTCATTGCTTTGATTATTTATCAACACCACATTCGGTGTCCTATCAACTAGTGTTTTGATCTCTTCAAAATTTCTTGAGGCATTGTCAAAAACAACCACCTTATCTACTTGTTCAAGAACTTGTTTGATATTCTTTCTAAATCTATTGATATCTGGATTGTATGAAACAATTCCAGCTAGAACTTTATACATTCCACACGCTCCTTACCCGTATGCTTCAACCACGCAAGCCTTTAACCAGCTTTGCTAATTCAGCATTAAACTTCGCATTGTTACTACTAATACTACTAGGCATTACTTCCACAATTTTGTCGTAGTTTTTAATTATATCTCCAAGTTTCTCAATATCATTAACTACAATAATATTCCCTTGACGTTCTGCTACAGCCTTAGAGAACTCAACCTGGTGGTTATTAATATGCTCATCAAATTGTTTCTGACGTGGAACAACTACCGGAATCTTTCCTACTTGCAATGGCATAATAAAGCTTGACGGTCCACCATGTGTAATCACAATTCTTGCATTGGCAACATTTTTAACCATCTCACTATACGGAAACAATTTATTCCATTGGCAACATTTCGGCTCATATGTACTGTAACCAGTCTGCACTATGACATCATCGGAAATGATATCTTTTTCTTTTAATTCATCTATATACTTTATCAGCCTATTGAAAGGCTGTTCATGTGTTCCTACCGTTACAAATATTATATAACTCACTCCTCTCAAAACATTCTTACTTCAGTTAGCGAAGCAAAATGGTTTGTGGTGTTCTCCAACACTACATAAAATCAGAAAATGCTTCCCAAATTAATAGCTTTAGGATACACTTTTTTTTGCTCTTCCCATTGGACAATAAACTTATCCGTAATCGGATAAACCATCTTTCCTGTCATTGTTGGTTTATCAATTCTATCAAATACCTCTATGTAGATGAGTTTTCTCCCCATCAATTTCCCAAGATAAAAAAATGGAACTGCAACCGCTGCTCCTGAAGAAATAATAAGATCTGGTTTTTCTTTTCTTAAAACCTTCCAAGCAACAAATATGTTTCTGATTAAGTTCTTAACGTTTCTATTTGTAGGAAAATAGCAAGGATATATCTTCTCGCCATTCAGAAGACTACGAGCATCCTCTTTATCAAAAGTAACCCAAACTCGTTCTTTATCCTTCCAAAACGGTTTAAGCATATATAAATGTGCAAGATGGCCACCACTTGATCCAACTAAACATACTTTTATACTTTTCTCTTTCTGAATTGAATTGACCGTTGTTTTATTTTGTATTGTTTCCGTATTAATATCATTAGTGCTGTTTTTTTTTTGCTCATATTTTCATTCCTCACATAAATCAGAATTATCAATTCTGTCTCTACTATTTTTACTTAGCTCCTCTTGTAAGCAGAACTACATGCACCATCTTGATTAGTAGTTTTACATCTGATAATACAGACCAGTAATTCCCTGTTTCATCATAAGTCTTCTTTTATGAGTTCCTTCATACTACTGGAACTCATTCTCAGTCGGAGGTCTCGTCTATATTGGTTTCTCGTATAAATTTTTTCAAAAAAGTATAGCTTCGCCTATTCACATAGCACTAATTATGCTACCAATTAAGCTCACTATGGCCTCTTAATCTTTGTAGAGGGCCGAAACACCCAAAGTCTGCTTCAGATTTTGTCCACTAATTCAATACCAAGTTCTACTATTCTTTCTTCATTCATAGATCTAATATTTACCTTCACTCTACCCTTTCTACAATCTATTTTCATTATTTGGCCTTCTAATCCTAATAATAATGGTCCTGAAATTATTATTATACTATCATTTTTCTTATATAATGTAGAAATTCCTATGTTATTATCATCATTATTTAAAAGTATCTTTAATACTTTTATTTCTTTTTCAGCTACTGTTAAATCTTCATCTTCATTTCCAAGTAACTTTATTATTCCAGGGATTTTTTTTACTTTTTCTTCTTGATTTGTATTGATGAATAATACATACCAAGCTTCATCTTTTTGTAGATACAAACACAGTCTCTCCTTTGTTTATTAGTTAATTATCTGCAATTTGTTTGCAAACTTTAAACACATAATCTAATCTATCTTCATCATTATTTCTTTTTAACTTTATTTTCATCAATATCAACACAAGTTACATTATGTCCCATTTCTGAAAGACATGCTCCTGTAACTAATCCCACATATCCTGTTCCTGCCACTACTATTTTCATATTACTCTCCCTATCTTGCATGCTCATCACCAAAAAATACTCCAAACGTCTTAAATACTAACTTCATATCAATTAAAGTATTTCTCTCTTCAACATATTTAACATCTAGTCTCATCCACTCAACAAACCCAATATCGCTTCTTCCTGACACCTGCCAATAACAAGTTAAGCCCGGTTTAACACTTAGCCTATCCATCATCCAATCTTCAAATTTTATAACTTCTTTTGGAAGTGATGGCCTTGGCCCAACTAGGCTCATTTCCCCTCTTAAAACATTAAATAGTTGTGGAAGTTCATCTATGCTTGTCTTTCTTATAAATCTTCCAATTTTAGTTATTCTCGGATCTTTCTTCATTTTAAACATTGGTCCACATATTTCATTTTCACAATATAGTTTGTCCTTTAATTCTTCTGCATTTGCCACCATAGATCTGAACTTATACATCTTAAACTTCTTTCCATCTTTCCCAACCCTCTCTTGAGAAAAAATAGGATTTCCTTTAGATTCCAGTCTAATCAAAATAGCTACAAGTAAAAATATTGGGATTAGAACTATAAGTCCACCACATGAACAAATCACATCCATAGTTCTCTTTAAAAAACAATACCCTGTTCTAACATCTTCTACTTGTTCTTTAAGCAGAACTTCATCCCTATTAAACTGTAGTTGTTGCATTTTATTCTCCCCCTTCTAAAAAAATGCTCAATTATACTAATTTACAATATCATAATACAATCCATGTCTAGTATAATATTGTAATATACTATTAATACTGTATTTATTCCCTATTATAATACAGTATATCATATTATTAATATTATGTTAATATTTAAACATTCGTATATCTCAGATATCGTGTTACATAATTATCACAATTCTCATCTCTTCTCATTAAATTATTCTACTCATGAGATATAAAAATTCCATAAATAGGAATATATTTTATATTACTCTCGCAATGGGGCATATTCATTCAAATCTAGACTAATTAATTTAAAAATATCTATTTTAAAATTATTTTATAAATTAGATAATATATAAATATTTTTAATAATACTTTTCTTAAAATTCACATAAAAAAAGATGATCTCTGCATAATTACAGAAATCATCTTTAATTTATATTTAATTTTAGATAATAATACTTTGCAAATACTTTGTAAATTCCTCGTTAAGCTCTGGTTTTCTAAGTGCGTACTCTACTGTCGCTTGCAAATATCCAAGCTTATCTCCAACATCATATCTTTTTCCTTCAAAATTATATGCATACATAGCTTCTTCTTTAAGTAGTTCTAATAATGCATCAGTAAGCTGTATTTCATTACCTTTACCAGGTTTTGTTTTTTCTAATATTTCAAATATCTTAGGTGTTACTATGTATCTACCAAGGATTGCTATATTAGATGGAGCTTCTTCTACACTAGGTTTTTCTACGAGCCCCTTAACTTTAGAAACTCTGTCTTCAATTTCTATTCCATCAATTATTCCATATTTATATACATTTTCAGGATCTACTGATTGCACTCCTAAAACACTCGTTTTATATTCATCATAACAATCCATAAGTTGTTTTAAACAAGGTTTTTGTGTTTCATCAGTATAAACAATATCATCTCCAAGTAATATTGCAAAAGGTTCATCGCCTACAAAAGTTTTAGCGCAATAAATGGCATCTCCTAAACCTCTTGGTTCTTTTTGTCTTATATAATAAATGTTCGCCATATCTGATATATCTCTAACCATACCAAGTAATTCATCTTTATGTTTCATTTCAAGTTCCATTTCAAGCTCAACAGATTTATCAAAATGATCTTCGATACATTTTTTGTTTCTTCCAGTTATGATAAGAATTTCTTCAATACCAGACTCAATAGCTTCTTCTATAATATATTGAATAGTAGGCTTATCCACTATTGGAAGCATTTCTTTGGGTTGCGCTTTAGTTGCAGGTAAGAACCTCGTGCCAAGACCTGCTGCTGGAATTATTGCTTTTCTTATCTTTTTACTCATTATTAAATCTCCTCCTGTTTTGTTTTATAGTTATTTCTACAAATTACGGTATTCTTATCGTTAAGTTAAACCACGCTATAGCATTTTTTTTATTTTCCTAAAGCCTGATCGTGTTTTCCATTTCGCTTTTTGAATAAATGTAGGTGTTATACATTTTATTATTGATTCTTCTAAATCTTTTTTCCCTATTCTTTTAAAAAACTTATCTCTATTTTTATTGTATTTAACTGACTTTATGATAGCTGGATTATTTTCTATAGCATACTCCATATCTGTTTTTGAAACTTCCATATTAATAGATATTTCTTCAAATATATCTTGCCCTTTTTTTGTGGCAACTAAAACTAAAGATGTGCCTTTATCATCATTAAATTTTGAGTGTTTTTTTTCTACTCCCCAATAATCTGCTAATGAAACATCACTATTGCTCGAAAAGTTCTTTGCTTTGCATGCATAACATGATGGTCTTAAATATAAATCGCTTAAGAATCCTTTCATATATATATCTTCATTTAGAGGTTTTGAATAAACTTCATTATTTTCAAATTCTGTAGTATAACTAAATTTATTCCAACCTAATCTTTTATCTCTAAATCGTATATTTTTTATATTGGAATTATATTTCTTTGAAAGACTTTGTTTATATAATTTAAATACTTTTGGACTCGGCACGCCATGGCAGATTATCTCTACAGTTATCAAATTATTATAATGTTTATTTAAGAATAAATTTAATCCTTTTATCTGGCACTGAGTTCCACTAAATAAAACATTTCTTCCATTATCTAAAAAGGATTTAGCAATTTTATATGTATTGCCTATTTCACTTTGCACATATTTAGATTCCTTAAACTTTTCACATGATTCTAATGTTTCTGCATACATATGTTTAACATCAAAATCTCTGTCAAAAGCTGCACCAAATACTATTCCGTTTTTGCTTATTATGTTTTCACATAATAATGTAAATACACCACCAGATGAGCTGGTTTTTCTTGTTTTCTCGTTATTGTTTTTACAAGCATATGCACTAGACTCTATCATTTCATTATTCATATTATTAAGTACAGGGCATACTTTTTCGCATAAATTACAATCTATACATTTATCCCTATCGACTTTAGGGTATGAAAAACCTTCTCTATCACTTTCCATTTCTATACATCCTTTTGGACATATGTTTTTACATGAATAGCACCCTGCACAGTCTTCCTTTTTAACTATATTTATCATATGGTTAAACACCTCTTTATTTTTCTAAGTCCTTTAATTGAAATATTATATACTATATTTTTACAACTCAAGTATTGAGTGAAATCGCTTCTAGTCACCATATTATTTTTTTTCAATATTTTGTACTGCTCATCTGCTAGATTTTTATCTTTAAAATCACTCGCAATATATAGCTTTTTTCTAATATATTTTTCTTTTATGATCTCTAAGTATTTTTTCTTTTCTTCTTCTAGCATTTCCATATTTACGATTATATTTACCAATATATCTTCATGTTCATCGCAACGCTTTAGCATTTTTTTATAAGCTGTTATGCTATGTGAATGGCTATCTTTTCTTACTACATATGTATATAATGCTTCATCAATAAAGCCACACTTATATTTATAAAGAATAGGAAGTAACATCTGCCAATTTTGTCCAGCGCGACTTTCATATATTCTTTTATCAGGATTCACATCTAAAAATGCTTTTGCACTTAGCATGAAGCATCCTGGTGCAAACCATACTTTATTTTCAATAATGAAATCTAAAAATAATTTTTCTTTTCCTTTATTTTTATTGTTTCTAGCAAAATAATCGTTAATTTCATTTACGTTGTCTTCATAAACTATAGCTCCATCAGTTCTTACTAATCCATATTCCTCATTCTTCTCTAAAAACAATACTTTTTTTTCTATACTATCGCATGCCAATATATCATCACAATCAGGCCATGTTAAATACTCTCCTGTAAAAATTTCAAGGCCTTTATTTAAAGCGCTTGCTTGACCTTTATTTTCTTGATAAATATATTTAAGTTTTATCCCTTTATCGTTAAATGCTTTGATATAAGACTTAACTATGTCTTCTGTCTTATCGCTTGAACCATCATTTACAAATATCAGTTCTATGTTCGTGTATGTTTGATTTAATATAGATTCTAGGTATCTAGATACGAACTTTTCTCCATTAAAACACGGAGTTATTATGCTCACCTTTTTATCCATTTTAATCGACCTCCTAAAACTCTATCTGCAATATTTAATATTTGTTTAAATTCGCTTGTCTTTTTGAATAATAGAAAAAATATTAAATTCGGAATAACTATGCATATCACCATTCTAATTATGAAATTAATCACTGTACCGTCTAAGAAAAATCTATTTAATATTTGTGATGTTAATAAGGTGGCTCCTATTATAGTTATTAAATACTGTGCATATTTTATAAAATATCTTTTAGAAGATGTCTTTAGAGCATACTTATAAACAATATAAGGTCTTTGCCAGCATGGCAGTACTATACTTGAAATAAGTGTTCCCATAAATACACCTCCAAGGCCCCATTTTTGTACTAACAGTATAGACATAACTAAATTAACTGCTGCTTGAATTAATGGTGTATACTTATCTTCATCATAAATTCCGGCAGCTGCTTTAAGTGTATATACAGGCACTCTCATTCCAGTTAAATAATAATTTAATAAAACAATAGTTAATATACTGCTGGAAATCAAAAATCCATTTCCAAGCCAAAGTTCTATAAATGGATTTAATAGATTATAAAAACAAATTGTCGCAAATCCAAATAACCAAAATCCAATGAAATTTATCACTTCAAAAATTTTTATCTTCTTTTCATCCGATTCTGTAGCTATTAGATTTCCCATACTAGCTGTCATACTATTAAAAAACATTACTATAACTCCATTTACCATAGTAATTATCATTAAATAATTTGAATATAATCCAACCATGCTTACACTTATAAAAGCTGCAATTATTATATTATCCGTTCCATTTATACAATAATCTCCGATTTTATGAAACATAACTGCTTTTACATTTTTAATTATTGGTTTCAAATCTTCCTTTGGAAGCTTCTCTGTTGTTTTTTCATTTAATAGTGGATACATATTAGTAATCTTATTGTTTATGTAAAGTCTTTGAATAAATAGCATAAGCATATTAGTTAATAGATACATAATATAATTTTTAGCTATTAATAATACTGCTATCTGCACAACTACTGTTAATATATTAAAAACTATATTTGCTGGAGCTAATAAATAGTCTTTTTGATTTGCACTTAATAATGTATTTTTATAGCTCATAAGATATGAGTAGGAAGTATTAACAAGGTATATAAGAAATATAAATTTTAAATTCTTAACGTCCCCTGGATTCTTTATTATTACATCCAAAAACATCATTAATATTAATCCGGCACAAAAAACTAATAATGCAATCCATCTATATGCCTTTTTGTAGAAACTCATAAGCAGTGTTATTTTTTTATTATCACCTTCAGCTACTGGTCTATATAAGCTGAAATTAATAGCAGTTCCAACCCCAAGTTCAGCTAAAGATAGCATAGAAAGAACATTAGTTAAGAGTCCATTAACTCCTAAATATGATGCTCCAAGTACGCTTATGAAAACAGTTCTTGAAATGAAAGCAAACAAACTTTTTACTAAATTCATTCCGAGTCCCGTTCCAAAATTTTTCAAAGAATTCTCTATCCTCATAATATTACACTCCAAATCCAAACAATATTTAGGCGTTGCATAACACAAAATAGACTAGCATATTGGCTGATATCTTTTTTTAATGTGCCTCAGGTTATCGCCAAGTTAAAATAATTATAGACTTTTTCACTCGCTTTTTACTTGCTTTAGATCCTTTACTATATCATCTAATTCTTCTTCTACTATGGCGCTAGCCTCTGATACTTTAATATCTATTTTTTTGACTAAAGTATCATAGTTTTCTAAAACATAATTAACTTTTTCATCTACCATACTGCTTATATCACCTTTTGCCCAAAGCTTTTCATCAGCAGATTCGATTACTAACTCATTCATATCTAAGCCTTCTCCAATTACCCCTGCATACTTAACACTATATGAGAGGGAAATCGCTGGCTTTCTCATATAAAATGTGGAAACAGCCGCATGCATTCTTCCGCTTATAGTGAGTATGCCGCATCCCAATATTTCTCTAGCTTCTGATGGTAGCACTGCATCTGTTATTGGAATAATCTTATTTAATGTGTTTTTGTCTATTAATTCTATGATTTGGTTTATTGCACGTCTATCATCATTATCTGACAGTGGTTTTGTAGGTTCTGATACATGCATTAGTAAAACTATTTTCTTAAATCTATCATTTTTTGATAGTTTATTTATAATAGTTATCCAATTTTTAATATAATCTGTGAAGTCATTTGTATAGCTTTCGACAAGTCCAGAAGGCACTATTGTTATGTAATCTTGCTGATGCAAATCATATTTCACTAGTATGTCATGCGCTTTATCTTGCATTTTTAATTCAGTGAATGCCATATCTCTTCCGCATTTTACATTTTGAAAATTCAAGCTTTTTAGATAGTCGAGATTTTTATCATCTCTAGTATAAATTTTAGTCTTACTTAAGCAGTCTCTAGCCACTTGTCCTCTATTCCCAGTGAAAGGCCCCATCGTTTGTCCTATTAAAAGCATATTCTTATGGTGGCTTTCTTCTTTTAATTTATATAGTTCACTTCCTAATCTATCTATTCCATAATACTCAGATATATCATCTCCACCAATAACTACAACAGTTTCTATCTTTTGCACTATTAGGTCTATCCTTATTCTTTTGATTTTATTCATGCATTTTTTCACAAAACTATCACTAGATTCTACTGTACTTCTTTTTATATTCTCTATCCCTGTTTCATCTTTTAATCTTTGCAAATCTATATCTGAGTTTGCGTCAACATAAAATTCAACATTATCAATATCTTTATTGATTCTATTTATTAATGTTATTGCCATCATGCAGCTTCCATAATTGAATGTATTCCATATATGCTTTATATTTATCTTCATATATCTTTAATTCTCCTTAATACTTTATTTTTTGAATGTGGCTAATAGTTTTTAAGGTCTCTTAAATTCAAGCCTTAGATTATGAAACCTAAACTTATCATAGTCTAAGAAGGTGAGCGATTTTTTCTCATTTTCTTAAATGAATTTTTTTATTATATTTCTTGATTTTATTAAGAATAATATTGCTGATACATTTTTTGATTTCATCGCTTTAATGATCAATTTTTCAAAACTCTTTTTGCCTTCAACTTGTCGCAAACAGTCATTTACTTTATTCTTATCGAGAATTTCAACTATCTTTAGATGTTGTTCTTTAGAAGTAAAATTATTTTTTTCATAACATATCCAATGGAAATACCTTATCATTCCTCTTATGAAATGAAGTGCTTGATACACTCTTTCATTTTTATTATATTTTCCCCATTGTTTAAGTTTATTTATAACGGCTTCATTTTCTTCATTTAAAACATTATAATAATTTTTAGAATATTTTAACCACACTGGATTTGATTCTTCGACTCTGTAATAATATAATGCTTTATTTAATACTATACATTTGTTTATTTTTTCATAGTAATTAGCATTAAAGACTGTATCTTCTCCACGTTTCAAATTTTCAAATCTCAAATTGAACTTTTTTATTATCTCTGCTTTATATATTTTATTCCACAAGACATCTGCAATATGTTTTTCCCTTAGGTATATATAATGATCTAAAATTTCATCATTACTTTTATAACACTGTGCGTCTGGTAGGACTTTTTCATATTTAATGACTTGATCTTTTTCATTTACAATTGCATCTGTTTGGCCGCATATAACTAAATCGGCACTATTATTTTCAATAGCGTTATACATTTCTTCTAATAAGTTATCTTCGTACCAATCATCACAATCTAAAAAGATTATATATTCTCCATTGGCAACATCTATACCTTTATTTCTAGCAGACCAAGCTCCACCGTTTTCCTTGTTTATTACTCTTATTCTGTTATCTTGCTCTGCATATTGATTACATATTTCTTCACTTTTATCTAGAGACCCATCATTTACTAATATTAATTCAAAATCTTTAAATGTTTGTTTCAAAACTATATCAATACTTTTTTTCATATATTTACTTCCATTATATATCGGTATGATAATACTTATCTTTGGCATATTTATCTCCTTATATGTCATTTTTTTATGTTTATAATTGTTATATATTTTCATGCTTTAATATATATTTAAATATTAATTCTAAAGGTATCAGTTATCTCCAGGCAGATGGACTTGTTATTTTTTTGATTTTGCCTTATAAGTTGAATTCCTAGAATTAATAATTATTTATTGATTTTGTCTTATAATAATATCTAGCTATAAGTCCAATTAAAGACCATGCTATAACTGCAAAATTTATTTTTACCATAGACATTAAATAGGCTGTTATCATTATAATTATTATCCCTGAATGTATTCCACACATCCCTAGAATTTTTTCAAATTCTGTTTTTCCTCTTTTCATTAAATAATGTGACATGTATATTCCATATATAAGTATTCCATATATACATAAGAATCCTATCCAGCCATTTTCAATGAGGTATTGCGAGCAGGTAAACATTTTAAAATTATATATATTATTTTTTTGGAATTCATTTAAATTTTTTGTTCCCATTTCTTTTATCCCACTTGTTCCAACGCCAAAACCTAATAGCTTATTTGCTCCTGTCTTTGATATCTCTTTATTAGCTATAGTAAGTGATGTCAATCTATTCAAATTAGATCCTGCATAATCTGTTTCTAGATAAACTATCATGGTATCTTTTTCAAAAAAACTATTAAAATTAGGATATAGCTTTTCTAAGACCTGTATTCCTATTAATACCATAACTATGGACAGTGATATAATAATAAAATTTTTGAATTTTGGTTTTATCATCGATATTGTTATAAAAACTATTATAAATAATATAAATGCGAATTTTATTTCTGCTATTACTAATATACCTATTAATAAAATTGTAGCTGCAATAAAATATTTTATTGATATTTTGTTGTTTTGATATAATATAAACATGCATCCTAACGCAATACATATTATTGCTCCAAGTTCTGCAGTTGACCTGCCTCCAAGTAATCCTGAAATATAATCTTGTCTGATCTCTCCTGGTAATTTGGGATACCAATATTTTTTACTATATATATTTTGAAATATAACTACTGGCACTTGAATTAATAAAAATATCCATAGAAATTTTATATATTTTTTTATATTGCTCTCTGGTAACTTAAAATTTATTATAGAAAATATTAGAATTGCATACCTTAAATAATCAGAATATAGTCCTATCATATACATTATTATATTTACTTGATTAAAAATGGCTGAAATTATTGAAAATATTAAGAATATAATAAAAAATATATATATTTTCCTGAATTTTATTTTTCTTAAAATAAAATAAACAGTACTTTTTATTAATATCAATATAATAAAATAATCTAATATGTAATTAATACTTTTATTAATACCTAGATTATAAGATAAAAATGTCACTATTAAACTACTACTAATTGCTAATATAATTAGTAGGTCATCTCTACGTAGTAAAAAATAACTTACCATCAGGAGTAAATTACTTGCTAAAGCTACTATTAAAATATTTTCTTCAAGGATTATAGATCCTATTGTAAAAAATATTATTTCTAAAATCATAAATAAGATTATACTTTTATTTGTAATTTCTATATTCTTAAATCTATACATACATTCTCCTCGTTCTTTATTCTGCACTGTATATATTGATGGTATTTCAATGTAAGTTTATTTATAAAGCATACTAATCTTGTATTTTTATGTGATTAATACATCATCTTTCGATATTCAAAATATCTATTTGTTTTTTACAAATAAGTGATATATTTTAAGTTTCCATAACAATAATTTTAATTTACGGCTTAAATCAATTCTTTTATTTATAAAAAAACTATAATTAAATTTTACATGGTTATAATAATCAGATTTTACGAATTTCTTATAGATATCACTCTGTTTTTTATCTTTATAATTATTTAAATAAAAGTATCTGATAACAGAATAAAATGTTTCACAATCAAATGCATTTTTACATTCTTTATCGTATTGAACTTCATTCTTATCTAAATAATCATTTATTATATCTACTGTATACACATAATCATCTAACAGTTTTTTATTTATAGTATGCAGCGCAGATCCATTTCTTTGTCTGTAATAATACAAAGGCTCATTAATAAATGTAATTATTTTTGCTTGTTTAATTTGTTTAATTACAGGAAACCAATCTTCTATATATCTATTTGGTTCGAGCTTAAAATCACTCTCTAAGAGCTTCTTTCTCTTAAATAATTTATCACATAAATAACCTTTAACCCTTAAACTTAACATAAGGTCTAAGACTTGTTTTCCATTATAAATATTATTCTCATATCCATCATAATTTATTATTTTATTTTTAGAAGAATTGCCATCATAGAATTTTATATGACCACATACAACTACATCAGAATTATTTTTATCAGCGCTATTATACATTTTTTGTATCATGTCTTTATCAAGATAATCATCTGAATCTACAAATAATACATAATCTCCATTTGCACTTTCAATGCCTTTATTTCTTGCTTCTGCTGTCCCTTTGTTTTTTTGATAGATATAGATTATGTTGTTAGATTCTTCTAGGTATGATTTTATTATCTCTTCACTGCTATCTGTCGAACCATCATTTACAATTATTATTTCTATATCCTTATATGTCTGATGTATAAGACTTTCTAAACACTCGCTTATGTATTTTTCAACATTATATACTGGAATAATGACACTCACCATTTAATAATAACCCCCTTTTTAAGATTACACTCATCAGATATTTGTACCTAGATACCTTAAGTTCTAAGTTGTTCATATATTTGATATTATATTCAATGGATATGCGCATTGACTTATAAGTCACGTGAAAGTAAATCACAATATAACTTTTCTATTGAATAAAAATAATTTTTCTCATTAAACTCATTTTCAATTTTCATTTTTGCATTATCACTCATTTTTTTCCATACCGAGATATCATTTATACTTTTAGTTATAGCATCAGATAACATATACTTATCACCTGCACTTACTAAGTATCCAGTTTCATCATTTATAACTACCTCATCAATACTTCCTACATTTGTTGATATAATAGGAATCCCATAACTCATAGCTTCTAATATAGCCATAGGTAGTCCTTCATTATATGAAGGCAATACAAATAATTGAGATTCTTTTAGCAATTTCTCTTTTAATGTGCCATCAACCCATCCAACCATATTAATACAAGTATTTAGATTATATGTATTAATAATTGATTTAATTTGAGCTTCTTCAACTCCACTTCCACCTATTATGAAACTTAAATTAAACTTAGATATTGTTCCATTATCTTTCAATATTTTTATTGCGTCTATTAAGTCGTATATACCTTTTCTTTTAATTAACACGCCAAGAAATAATATATTGAATTTATTATTATTTAATTTTGCTTTATATTCTGGTATATCAACTGCATTTGTAAATATGGATACATCAGCTCTTGGTTCAATTCTTTTTATGATTTCTTCCCAATTCTTTCCTAAAACTATAACTTTATCACTAGCTCTAAATGCAAATTTAATCATACTTTTTAAAACTCTATTACTTTTTTTATAGAAGACTTCAAATTCAGAACCATGTAAATGTAATATTATCTTCTTATTAAAAAGCTTACTTAAAATTATAATTATCAGTTTTCTAAAAAAACTCCCTTTGTATGACATATGTAGATGCGCAATATCGAATTCATTGTTTTTTATTTTTTTTAAATAGTTAATAATACTCTTTGCAAAAAAATTGATTTTCTTTACTGAATTTTCTTCTATATATGTAGGTAGTAATGAAATTTCTACATTCTTAAAATCATAATCTAAAAATCTTTTTATTACAGACGTAATTCCACCTTTAACGCTTGAGTCTGATCCTACAATTAAAATTTTAATTTTATTCATTTTCTCTCCTATAGCTAGGCACATTTGAAAATATATATCATATCTTTGACTTATTATTTCCTTTCATGTGCCTTATATAATATTTATAAATTTATTTATTTCTCCAATTATGTTTTCAGTATTTGATGTGTATTCCTTAAACTGCGCATTTTCAATATCTTTAATGGCCTTTTCTATTTTAGTTATATCTTCGATATACTCTATAAAGCCCATTTCTTTAAATTGATTTACTATTTGAAGTTGATGATCATCAACATGTTCTCCAAAGACTTTTAATCTTGGAACAGCAATTACTTTTTTGCCTTGCTTTACTGCACCGACAATTGCGCCAGTTCCACCATGAGTTATTACTTTATCACATTCACCCATTATATTTAAAAATTCATCTCGATCTAAGAAATTTTTATATTTATAATTTTTAGGCTCATAATCACTATATCCAGTTTGAGCAAATATTTCTTCTGTAATTTTTTTTTCTAAAGCAAGCTTATCTAATTCTTTGAGCAATCTATTAAATTGAAACTTCTGCGATCCAACTGTTACAAATATCAATATATTCCCCCCTTATATATAGCTTTAGGATAAACTTTAAGCATCTCTTCCCATTGAACATAAAACTGATCTGCAAATTTATATAATAATTTTCCTGTTAAAGTTGGAGAATTAACTTTTGCAAATGATTCGATAAAAATAAGTTTCTTTTTAAATATCTTAGCAATTATACACATAGGTATGTTTGCTAAGGCTCCAGTTGATATTACTATATCTGGTCTTTCCGCAAAAAATATTTTCATTGTATTAAAACTGTTCGCTATCATTTTAAAAATAAACATCTTTTCATTTCTATTTACTTGTTTTAAATAATAAACTTTTTCATCATCATCTTCTGTAATTGCTGAGTAGCGTGTTTTTTCCGTTACTATAAAGCTATCATACTTATTCATAAGTGGTCTTAGCATCATTAACTGTTCAAAATGGCCACCTGTAGAAGCCGTAAAACAAATTTTCTTCATTAGTTTTTCACCACGCCTTTCTCTATTTATTTAATTACTTGCTGTCATCGCACCCGTATATTCTTTTTCTTCTAAATTTAAAATAGCTTTTCTTCCAACAGAATAATATTCTATTTCTTGTTTCTCTACATCTTTAATTTTATAACAATTTCTACCATCAAATATGATAGGCGTATTCATTAAACTCTCATAGACACTTAAGTCTAAACTTTTAATTTCATCCCATTCTGTGAATATAAATGCTACGTCTGCATCTATTAAACTGTCTTCTGGAGTTTTTACATATGTAATTTCAGTTGGATATAACTTTTTAAAGTTATCTTCTCCTACTGGATCGTATGCTATTATTTCTGCTCCTTCATCTAGTAATCTTCTCACATTTGGTATTGACGGAGCTTCTCTTAAGTCATCAGTTCCCGGTTTAAATGTTAATCCTAGCACTGCTACTTTTAGTCCTTTTAAAGTGCCAAACTTTTGTTTTGCTGCTCTAAATAATTTATATTTTTGATTTTCATTTACTTCTATTGTTGCTTTTATTGTTTTTAATTCATACCCGTTATCATTTGCAAGCCAATGAAGCGCTTTCGTATCTTTTGGGAAACATGATCCGCCGTATCCAATTCCTACTTTTAAGAATTTATCCCCTATTCTTGGATCATAGCTCATTCCTTTTGCTACATCCTCAACGTCTGCTCCAACCATTTCACAGAAATTAGCTATCTCGTTCATAAATGAAATTTTAAGAGCTAGAAAATCATTTGAAGCATATTTAATCATTTCAGCGCTTTTTCTATTAGAAACTACTATCGGCTGATTATATCTTTCATATACTCGTCTTAATAATTGTTCTGCTCTTTCTGACTCAACTCCAATTACTATTCTTTTAGCATGCAATGTATCCACTACTGCTGTTCCTTGTGCTAAAAATTCTGGATTTGAAGCTACTTCTACATGAACATTATTTTTTATATTTTCTTGTAGAAATTCTTCAATTTTATCATTGGTACCTATTGGAACGGTTGATTTAATTACTACTAAACAATCTTTTTCTATATTGTCTGCAATTTGTGCACATACCTTAAATACATAATCTAAATTGGCTGACCCATCTTCTCTTTCGGGAGTACCAACTCCTACAAATACTAAATCAGCATCCTTATAGGCATTAATGTAATCTGTTGTAAAATTTAATCTGCCCTCATCATTATTTTTCTTTAATAACTCATCTAATCCAGGTTCATAGATAGGTGAAATACCTTGTTTCATCTTTTCAACTTTTTTCTCATCAATATCAACGCAAGTTACGTTATGTCCCATTTCTGAAAGACATGCACCTGTTACTAATCCTACATATCCTGTTCCTGCAACTACTATTTTCATTTTGCTCCTCCTCTATCTTGCATGCTTGTCTCCAAAAAGTACAAAGAATGTTCTAAACACTAGCTTAATATCTACTGCCGTATTTCTTTCTCTCACATACTTAACATCTAATTTCATCCAATCTTCAAAACCAATATCGTTTCGCCCTGATACTTGCCAGTAGCAAGTTAAACCTGGCTTAACCCTTAGCCTTGCCATCATCCAATTTTCAAATTTCATAACCTCTTTTGGAAGTGATGGTCTTGGACCTACTAAGCTCATTTCTCCTTTTAAAACATTAATTAATTGTGGAAGTTCATCTATGCTTGTCTTTCTTATGAATTTACCAACTTTAGTTACTCTTGGATCTTCTTTTATTTTAAACATTGGTCCACTCATTTCATTTTTGTCGCCCAGCTTGTCCTTTAATTTTTCTGCATTAGCCACCATAGATCTGAACTTATACATTTTAAATCTTTTTCCATTTATGCCGATTCTTTCTTGAGCAAAAATACATTTTCCTTTAGACTCGAGTTTAATTAAGACAGCTACAAGTAAAAATATTGGGCTTAAAACTATAAGTCCAGCGGATGAGCAAATTACGTCTATGATTCTCTTTAAAAAACAATATCCTACTTTAACATCCTTTACTTGTTCTCTAAACGAAACGTCTTCCCTGCTAAATTCTAATTGTTGCATTCCATCTCCCCCTTTTATAAAAGTAATTAATCATCTGAATTTATAGTGTTATAATACAAGTCATATGAAGATAATTTGTATTAATCTGATTATCATAGTTGAAATAATCTATACATTCAAACGACAATAAGCGACACTTGAAATCATTTATTGTCATAGTATATCACATTTTTTTTGCTTTATTAAGTAAAATTCAATGATTAACTTAATTTTTTCGTAACAATTTTAACATTTTTTGTATTTAATATTATTGTATTTAAATAAATATTATGTTTCTATAGTATTTCATTGCATTTTTATATTAAATCTATTTATCTCAATTAAAGGCCATGCTTCGCGATAAACTGTTATAGATATTCTTAGCTATTATTATTCTTGACATTTTCAAATATTTAATATAATTATTTCTATACATAGAAAAGACCTCAAGTTATTAATTTATTTGTAATAAATTAATAACTTGAGGTCTTTTTTATTTTATATTTAAGCTTATAACAAGCTTTTGTAAATTATTGCACTTAAATATTTAATTATATATACTCTTAAATAGAGCTTGTTTTATATTATTTTCTAAATCTATCTTTTAAAAAATGAAAATATTGATTTTTTCTCTTTTATTTTTTCTCCAATAAACTGTATCTTCTCATTTGTTAATATCTTTTTAGAACTATCTTTAAATATATCTATATTCATATCTTTATCAATCAAATTTAATGCACTTTTAAGTCCTGTATTTCTATTCTTAATATTATGTGCATCTGATCCTATGAAATTATATATATTTTCGCCTAAAAAGCAATTAGCTGTCTTTTTTACATGTTCACCAAATTTTCCTTCTATACTTCCTGCATTCACCTGAAATAAATAGCCTTCATTAATAAAGTGATTAATAATCAATGGCTTTTCTATAAAAAATTTGTATCTTTCTGGATGCGCTATTATAGGTACAATATTTCTTATTTGAAGTTCATAAAGAATATCAAACATATTTTCATTAAACTCACGCATTGGAAATTCAATAAGCATGTATCTCGAATCATTTATCGTTCCAATATTCCCTTGCATATAATCTTCTATTATTTTTTCAGTAAAATAAACCTCTTGTCCGCTATATATTTTCACGTCTATTTTTTCATTTTCTAAAACTACATTAAGTTTTTTTACATAATTTTTCACTTCTTCAATTGTAGCTTCGCCGTATTCCATCAGATAATGAGGTGTAGCTACAATTTCTTTAGTACCATTTTCTTCTGCATTTCTAATCATCTCTAAACTCATTTCCATGTTTTTAGATCCATCATCAATTCCTGGTATTATATGTGAATGAATGTCTACTATCATATGTACTCCTTTTTCAGCATTAATTGCTGGCTACTTTTTTTCGTCATTACTCCCATAATAATAGTAATACTTACCTCTAGTATTTTCAACTGCATGTAAAACTGTACCTATTATATTAGCCCCTACTTTAGTCAAAAGGTTTTTAGCTTCAATAACTGATTCTCTACTAGTTCTTTGAGCTCTTATAACAAGTATAGTTCCATCTGCTTTTGTAGAGAGAATTTGAGCATCTGTTACCGCTTGAAGTGGAGCGCTATCTAAAACAACTATATCATATTTCAGTTTTAACTTTTCTATTAAATTAGTCATGGCTATTGATGATAACATTTCTGATGGGTTTGGTGGAATTTTACCTGATGTTAATATATCAAGATTTTCATTACGGCTTTGTATTACTTTATCTAAATCTTCTTTTCCTATAAGTACTTCTGAAAGTCCAGTTAAATTCGATACTTTAAAATTTTTGTGTACTGAAGGTTTTCTTAAGTCACAATCTATTATTATAACTTTTTTTTCATTTTGAGCAAAAGATAAAGCAATATTCCCTGCTACTGTAGATTTTCCTTCTGCAGCTTCTGCGCTTGTAACTACTATTGTTTTTATTTCTTTATCAAATGATGAGTATTGTATATTTGTTCTTAAAGTTCTATAAGCTTCAGATGTTATTGATTTTGGCTTTTGTTCAACTACAAAGCCTCTAAATTCTTGCTCTGCTACTGCTCTATGTAATTTTTTTGCCGTAAACATTTTCTCTATTCCCCCTTATGATTTAATTCATCAGGAATTGTACCAATAACAGGTATTCCTAATATTTGTTCTAATTGTTCTTTTGTTTTAAATGTGTTATCCATAAATTCTAATAAGAATGCTAATCCAACACTAATCATAAGTCCAAGTAAAAATGCAATAGCTATATTCATCTTTTTATTAGGACTAACTGGATTTTCTGGTATCTTAACATTTTCTATTATCTTAACATTTCCATTTGGTATAAGCTCTTTAGATGATCTTATAAATTCAGTGGTAATTGAATCTAATACGTCTTTAGATAATTCTTTACTTTCACTTATATATTTTATTTCTAGAATTTGAGTATTTGCAGTTGGTGTAACTGTCAAGTTTTTAAGCACATTTTCTGAAGTTACATCTAAACCTGCTATGTCAATAGCCCTTTCAATTAAATCATTAGTCGTTATTACCTGTGCATATGTCTTTAATAATTGTTGATACATTTGAATATCACTATTATTATAATTTTGATCTTGAGTATTTTCTTTTCCTATAAACACCTTTGTATTGGCTTCATATTTAGGCGCAATTATAAAAAAGCTAACAAGTGCAACTAGAAGTGTTGCTATAATTGTTATCGATACTATCATCTTCCATCTTTTTGTTAGTATATCTACTATATCTTCAATTTTTATTATTTCTTCATTTCTTGTACTTTCTTCATTCATATCTTCAACTCTCCATAACTACTATTTATTTCATCTTTAGATTCTCCAAAATTTTCATCTGCAAAAGCAACAGCTCTTCTTGATACAAACAGATCACTTTTTGTCTTTAGAACTATCGATGATTTGCATCTGTTAATTTCATTTAACATAATATTCCCCCCAAATGATGATTTCTTTATAATTTATAAATTTATTCAATATTTAGTATTATATCACGAAATCATCTTATCATGTACTGGAAATTTGATATGTAGTACTAAAAACTACTTTTATGCGACAAAATTTCTATTTATTAAAAACATCTTTTTCTTCTAAATCTACTAGTTCTAGTAATTCTTTTTTATCTGTTCTATTCTCTTGAAAGATTCTATCTTCAATCCAATTTACAAATTCTTCACCACTTGCAATCTGATTACCGTTTTTAAACAGATCGAAAGGAACAATGCTTTCTCTAATATTTTCTTTTAATCTAATTACTTTTTCTCCATTTACTATATTTTCTTCAGCAATTGATATATTATCGCACATTATTTCATCACCTTTTAAATACATTCAGCCTAATTTTAAGAAAATATTTACTTAACTTGTTATTTGTTTTAATATGACTAATCTGACGACTTATCATCTTTTTGTAATATAGTATATCCATTTATAGTAAAATAGTAGTCTAGTTTAAGCTTCTTTGTCAAGATATTCTCTTTGGTTAAGTATTCCGCATTTTAAACAAAAAAACAAGCAGCAAGATTCAAAGTTTCTTACTGCTTAATTTTTTGAAAGAAATAAGGGGCCATGTTTTTGTGCAGTGTTGTATCAGAGTATTTAGCTGTAGATATTTCTTCAAGAGAAGTTGTTCCATTTATGCATGTCCCGAGCTTGTCTCAGGAGCATGCGTAAATGGTGCAACTTCTCTTGGTAGAAATTCACAGCTAAATGCTCAACAACCGTAACAAATGCATGCCCCCCTTATTTCGGCGGTATATATATAAGTGAAATTTATCCAAATAGAGTTCTGTCGCTTAGTCCATCTGCTATGTTAGCTTTTTCGAAAAGTCCAAGTAATTTAGCATTGTCTAACTTCTCTTTTTCTTCGCCATTAACATCAACCAGAATTTCACCTCTATGCATCATTAAAAGTCTATTACCATTTTCAAGAGCATGTTTAAGATTGTGTGTAACCATAAGTGTTGTTATTCCACTCTCTCTAACAATATTTCTAGTTATGTCTATTATTTTTTCTGAAGTTTTAGGGTCTAAAGCTGCCGTATGTTCATCTAATAGCAGTAGCTTTGGCTTTGACATAACTGCCATAAGTAATGTCAATGCTTGTCTTTGTCCTCCAGATAAAAGTAATACCTTATTATAAATCTTATCTTCTAATCCTAAATTAAGCTCGCTTACCATCTCTTTGTAATAATCTATTCTCTTTTTATTTATTCCAAATTTAAGACCAAAGCTTTTACCTTTGTTGTCTGCAAGAGCAATATTTTCTAAAATAGTCATATTAGATGAAACCCCCATAGATGGGTTCTGAAATACTCTTCCAATAGATTTTGATCTAAAATACTCTGGTTTATTAATTACTTCTCGTCCATCTAATAATATAGATCCTGAATCTGCTTCTATTGTTCCAGATATCATATTTAAAAGTGTTGATTTACCAGCTCCATTGGAGCCAATAATGCTTATGAAATCACCTGTTTTTACATCTAAAGACAATCTGTCAAATACTCTATTTTCATTGATAGTGTTTGGATTAAATACTTTGGACAGTTGCTTGACTTTTAACATCTTCAACACCACCTTCTATAATAGCTTTCTTTTTTGATTTAAAAATTCCGTTATTAGAACATAGTGCTATAACTACTATTATCGCTGTCATTAATTTTAAGTCATTAGCAGTTAATCCAATTATCGCTCCATATTTTAATACAAGGGCTATTGCAGCTTTATAAATAATAGCTCCAATTATAGCTAATGTAGTTGCCTTTAAGATCGTGATTCTTTCAAATACTGAGCAACCTATAATTACTGCTGCAAGACCCATAACTACAGTACCAGTTCCCATACCAACATCACTGAATCCTTGATATTGTGCTGTCAATGCTCCTGCAGTAGCTGCTAGAGCATTACTTAAACTTAATCCTAAAACTTTTACTAAGTTCTTATTAACGCCAAGAGATGATATAACCTGTTCATTATCACCTACTGCTCTAAGTAAAAATCCTGATTTTGTTTTTAAATAAACATCTAATAGTAACTTTACTATTAGAAGTATCACTAGAATAATTACAATTGCTGGTACTTGTGATTTAAATATATTTTCTACATTAAATAATGGAATATTTGCCTTTCCCATTATTCTTAAGTTTACAGAATATAATCCTATCATCATAAGTATTCCTGCCATTAAATTATCAATCTTCAATTTCACATGTAAAAATCCTGTTATTGCACCAGCTATTGCTCCTCCAATAGCTGCCGCAAGAATACTAAGCCAGGGATTAACACCTTTTACTAATAAAGTTGCACATATGGCAGCACCCATAGGAAACGTACCATCAACAGACATATCTGGAAAATCTAATATCTTGTAAGTTATATATACTGCGATTGCAACAAGTGAGAATAGTAGTCCTTGTTCTAAAATGTTAATTAAAACACTCACTATTCAACGCCTCCAGTTACCTTTTTAGCCTTTGAATCTATATCTGTTGGAACTGTTACGTTTAATTTTTTTGCAACATCTGTGTTTATAGTAAATGACATTTCACTCAATGTACTTATTTTAACATCTGAAGGCTTCTTTCCATCAAGTACGTCAGCTGCTTTACTTCCTGCTTCTTTTCCTAATTTGTAATAATCTATACCTATTGATGCAAGACCACCTTTAGTTACTATAGCTTCTTCTGCTCCTATTATAGGAACATTTTTGTCTAAACAAAGTTTTCCGACTAATGCATATCCTGAAGCTACTGTATTATCTGTTGGTGTATATAATGCGTCTATTCCACTTAATGCACTTGCTAGATTTTGATTTATTTCATTTACATTAGTAACGCCAATTTCTTTCACTGTTAAATTTTGTTTTTCTGCTGCTGATTTAAATTCATCAACTTGAATCACTGAATTTGTTTCTGAAGTATTATAAATTACTCCTACAGTCTTAGCATTTGGAAGTAATTTTTTTAATAAATCTATTTGCTCGTCCACTGGAACCTTATCTGATGTACCAGTAACATTTGTACCTGAGCTAGTCCAATCTTTTGCAATTTCTGCTTTTACTGGATCTGTTACCGCAGTAAATATTATAGGTATATCTTTAGTTGAATTATATGCTGCTTGAGCTGCTGGCGTTGCTATCGCGAAAATTAAATCTTTTTTTGCATCTACGAATTGTTTCGAAATTGTTTGAGCATTTGCTATTTCGCCTTGAGCATTTTGTTGTTCAATCTTAATATTTTTTCCTTCTTCATATCCTTTTTCTTTTAATCCATCTACAAAGCCTTTGTTTGCTGAATCTAAAGCATCATGTTGTACTAATTGTACAACTCCAATATTTTTCACATCTGTTTTAGTACTACTAGCACCATTAGAATCTGTTGTACTTTTCCCACATCCGACAAAAATTCCTCCAACCAAAACTGTACATAATAACATAGCTAACTTTCTTTTTCCTACCATAACTACCATCCTCCTAATATTCTTATAATCATCAATTTCCTACTATACTGCTAAATTTTATTCATAATCTAAGGCCATAATAAAATAGCAAGTCAAAACAGACTCGTTACTTACTTGCTATTTTTTTGAATGCGCCTAATAACTACTATTATAAATATATCCATATATTTATAATAAATGTTCAAATAAATTGATAATAATTTATGAATCTTTTAAGTTATAATATCATAATTTAAAATAGTTGTAAAGTTTGCACCACCTCACTTTAATCATTATTATAATTTTCTTATATAAAAATTATAATAAGTTAGGCATATTAAAGGAAGTAACGAATCAAAGATGCAAAATAGACTAGCATACTGACTTGTTATTTGTTTTGATATACCTTATATCGGTAATGCTCTATGTCCTATTCCTATAACTACTTCATCCAAGTGTAATAATCCAATACTTAAAAATATACAAACTGAGATATGCTCTCCGCCTCTTGCTATCCCTATTTTACCTCCAACATTTAGTCCATTTGCACGAGTTGAGATTTGAATTATTGCATCTCTAGTTGCGCCTATGACAGCTCCTTCATGTAAGTGTTCTTCTCTAATTAATCCATTTCTTTTTGCTGCCACTAGTGCGCTCTCTAATATTTTAGTTATGGAAGAATTAATATTTCCTCCTATATTTACTGCTGTAACCTGTATTTTTTGTTCATTATAAAACCTTTTCAAATCATCTTCTTCATTCCTATTACATATAGCCATCTTGGTTGCAATCTTAGCAATTCTCGTACTATTACTTTCCATATCTTTACTCTCCAATCAATTGTCAATCACAAAGCATTTGAAATAAAATAACAAGTCACATATGCCTTATAATAATGATTATATCATAGATATTGCTTAATCCAAGGGTACTTCAATTAATTGCTAAAATCATCCACATCCATTGTCAATTATATAAATATTATAATTTCTTTTTGTTCTTATAAAAAAAATCATAACAATATCAGCTATTAAATTTTATTTCCATAGTGAGTGTTTTAAATAAATGTTGTTAATATATTTAGAACTTTTATGATATAAAAAAACACCAATAAAATTATTTTAATTTATTAGTGTTTTAGTCCCATGAAAAAAAAATAACAAGTCCAAAATGTCATGATTATTTTTCATCAGGTAATCTACTGACGCAGCATGATGAAAAATAGGCTTGACAGATGGACTTGTTATTTTTTTTATTGTGCCTTAAGTATGTAAACTTACTTATATAAACGATTTTTTAATTACATTTATATTTTAAATTTATACCTAAACTAGAAATAAGTGGGCATACCCATTTACAGTTAGAAGAAGTTACCCATTTGTCTAAACTTATTGTATCTTTCATTGATTAAAGTATCTAAGTTTTTTTCTTTTAATTCTGCCAAAGAATCTATTATAATTTTCTTTACGCCTTCAGCTGTTTTAACTGGATTCTTATGAGCTCCACCTCTAGGTTCTTTTATTATATCATCAACTATCTCAAAATCTTTAAGGTTTTTAGCAGTAATTTTCATAACTTCTGCTGCTTCTTTAGCACGACTCGCATCTTTCCATAAGATTGAAGCGAATCCTTCTGGTGACAAGATTGAGTATACAGAATATTCTAGCATAAATATTTTATCTGCAACTGTTAAAGCTAAAGCGCCTCCGCTTCCACCTTCACCTGTAACAATAGAAATTATTGGTGTTTTCAATCTACTTAATTCAAAAAGATTGTTTGCTATAGCTTGACCTTGACCTCTTTCTTCTGCTCCAACTCCACAAAATGCTCCTGGTGTATCTACAAAACATATTACAGGTCTTTTAAACTTTTCAGCTTGCTTCATAAGCCTTAAGGCTTTTCTATATCCTTCTGGGTTTGGCATTCCAAAATTTCTTTGTATATTTTCTTTGGTATTTGAACCTTTAATTATTGCTATAACTGTAACACTTATATCATTAATTGATGCAATTCCTCCAATTATGGACCTGTCATCACCAAAGTTTCTATCACCATGAAATTCTATAAAATCTTTAAATATAGTTTCTATATAATATTTTCCAGTTGGTCTGTCTTTATGTCTTGCAATTTCAACGTTTTCCCATGGTGTTACATTTATTTTCATAAAATCTTTATCCATAATACCTCACTCCATGTAAAATAAGAATTTTATATATACATGCTCTCATGTTTTTTCTTTCAATAATAGCATCTACAAAACCCTTTTTCAATAGAAATTCTGCCTTTTGAAAATCATCTGGAAGACTTTCTTTGATTGTATTTTCAATTACTCTTCGTCCTGCAAATCCAACTAATGCATCTGGTTCGCTTAAAATAATATCACCTTCCATGGCAAAACTTGCAGTTACGCCTCCTGTAGTCGGATCTGTGAGTACTGAAATATATAAGAGTCCATCTTCATCGTGTCTTGCAATGGCTGCGCTTACCTTTGCCATTTGCATGAGTGAAAATATTCCTTCTTGCATTCTAGCACCACCTGATGCTGTGAAAATTATAACTGGAAGTTTATTTTCTGTAGCGTATTCTACGAGTCTTGTAATCTTTTCTCCAACTACAGTCCCCATACTTCCCATCATAAAGAAGCTATCCATAACGGCACAAGCTACATCTATTCCATTCAATTTTCCAAGACCAGTTACAACTGCTTCAGTGCTATCTGTTTTTGATTTTCCAATTTTTAATTTTTCTTCATAACCCTCAAAATTTAATGGATTTGTAGTCTTTAAATCTCGCCACAATTCTTTGAATGTATCTTTATCAAAAAATATCTCTATTCTTTTTTTTGCATTTAATCTAAAATGATGTCCGCAAGTTGTACACACATACTTAGAATTTACTAGATCTTCGGCATAAATCATTCCGTTGCACTTATCACATTTAGTCCACATGCCTGATGGAATAGTAGGCCGTTCTTCCTCAAGACTCTTTTGTAATACTAAAGGGTTGACAGTTGCATATTGCCTCTTTGTAAATAGATCTTTAAGCATTCTTTTTCACCATCTTTTCTGCTAAAAATGAAGTATCGTAATCCCCTTTTAGGAATTCTTCAGTTTCAAGTATAGATAGCTCAAAATCGATGTTGGTTTTTACTCCACCTATTGCAAATTCTGATAATGCTCTATGCATCTTTACAATCGCTTCACTTCTATCATCACCAAATGTGATTACCTTAGCTATCATGGAATCATAGCAATGTGGTATTTTATATCCACAAAATATAGCTGAATCTATTCTTACTCCAAGACCACCTGGAACACAAAGTTCTTCTATTACTCCTGGACATGGTCTGAAATCATTATCTGGATCTTCTGCATTAATTCTACATTCTATAGCATGACCTTTAAGCTTAATATCTTCTTGAGTAAATCTAAGCTTTTCTCCACTTGCTATCCTAAGTTGTTCTTTCACTAAGTCAATCCCTGTAATCATCTCAGTAATTGGATGTTCTACTTGTATCCTTGTATTCATCTCCATGAAATAGTAATTATTATCTTTATCAAATAAAAATTCTATAGTTCCTGCATTTTTATAATCTACAGCAAGGGCTGCCATTTTTGCAGCTTCACCCATTTTTGCACGTAATTTTTCAGTTAATACATTAGATGGAGCTTCTTCTAAAACCTTTTGGTTTTTTCTTTGCATTGAACATTCTCTTTCACCTAAATGTATTACATGCCCATACTCATCAGCTAATATTTGAAATTCAATATGTTTTGGTTTTATAACAAATTTTTCTAAATATAATGTATCATCTCCAAAACAAGCTTTTGCTTCTGCTTTAGCTGTTTTGAATCCCAGTAAGAATTCCTCATCATTACTTGCAATTCTTATTCCTTTTCCACCGCCACCTGCTGCTGCTTTTATCATTACAGGATACCCGATTTCTTTACCTAGTTCTAATGCATGTGCTTCATCTCTTATTTTTCCTTCATATCCTGGTACTACTGGGACTCCACAAGACTTCATTATTTCTCTAGCTTTAGCCTTATTTCCTATCCATTCGATGGTTTCATAATCAGGACCTATAAATTTTATATTGCATTGCCTGCACATTTTTGCAAACTTTGGATTTTCAGATAAAAAACCAAAGCCAGGATGTATAGCATCTGCACCAGTTAAAACACAGGCACTTAAAATATTAGCTATATTTAAATAACTATCTTTAGGCATTGCAGGTCCAATACATACAGCTTCATCTGCAAGTTGCGTATGAAGTGCTTCTTTATCTATTTCTGAATAAACAGCAACTGTGCTTATTCCCATTTCTCTGCACGCTCTAATTATTCTGACTGCAATTTCTCCTCTATTGGCAATTAACACTTTCTTGAACATTATTATCACCTATCCTATAGCAAAAAGTATTTCCGCTTCACAAACTGTTTTCCCATCAACTGAGGCTATTCCTTTTCCAATTCCTATGGATCCTTTTATTCTTATAATTTCGCAATATAAATCTAATCTATCTCCTGGTACGACCTTGCCTCTAAATCTAACTTTATTAATACCCGCAAATAATGGAGTTTTTCCTTTAAATCTTTCCATTGAGAGTATAGCTACCGTTCCGGTTTGAGCTAATGCCTCTATTTGTAGCACTCCTGGCATAATTGGCTCTTCAGGATAATGCCCGTTAAAAAATTCTTCATTAGCAGAAACATTTTTATATCCTCTTACAAACATTTTGTCTTCTATATCCATTTCAATAACTCTATCTATTAATAACATTGGATATCTATGAGGTAAAATTTCTTTTATTTCTTTTATATTAAGCAAATTTTATTCCCCCTTAACTTTAAACATTGGTTGACCATATTCTACCATATCTCCATCATTAACTAAACGTTCAATAACTATTCCACTATAATTGCTTTCTATTTCATTCATAAGTTTCATAGCTTCAATTATACAAATAACTTTTCCATTAGAGACTCTATCTCCAATTTCTGCAAAAGCTGGACTTTCTGGTGATGCTGAAGAATAAAATGTTCCTACCATAGGAGACGTTATAACACTTATATTTTTATCTTCTATAATCACATCTTTTTCACTGTTTTTTAATTCTTCTTTTTCTATGAAATTTGCTGAATCTAACGAAGTACTTGGATTAACTAAATTATTCTCAGTACTAATATTGTTTGAATTATTTTCTGTTAATCCTCTGTTTAATGATTTATCCATTTTTATATGATCATTGCCAGTTTCAAGCTCAAAAAAAGCTAGACTTGAAGAATCAACTAGTTTAATAAGTTCTTTAATCTTTTCAAAATCCATAAATATATTCTCCTCTACTTAGGCATCTCTAAAGAAAACAAATATCAGATATACTTAGCTTAGCGTAGTTTATTTGACATTTATTTTCTTATAAGTGTCTTTATTACTTCCACTTTTTTAAAAGTAAAGTTGCATTATGTCCACCAAATCCAAATGCATTAGTTAGTGCATACTCTAATTCTTTTTTTCTTCCAACATTAGGTACATAATCTAAATCTAATTCATCATCTTTTGTTGTATAACCTATCGTAGGTGGAATGAATCCTTCTTGAAGTGCTTTTGCGCATAATATTGTTTCTACTGCTCCAGCTGCTCCTAAAAGATGACCTGTCATAGATTTTGTCGAAGATATTGGAACCTTATATGCATATTCTCCAAAAGTCTTTTTAATAGCTAATGTTTCAAATTTATCATTTAATTGAGTTGAAGTTCCATGTGCGTTTATATAAGAAACTTCTTCTTCTCTGATTCCTGCTTCATCTATTGCTTGTTTCATAGCTCTTGCAGCACCAATTCCTTCTGGATGTGGTGATGTTATATGATAAGCATCACAAGTTGATCCATAACCTACAACTTCAGCTATTATGTTTGCACCTCTTGCCTTTGCATGTTCCAAAGATTCAAGAACTACAAGACCTGCACCTTCACCCATTACAAATCCGCTTCTTTCCTTATCAAAAGGCATAGATGCCTTCTTTGGATCATTTGATGAATTTAAGGCTTTCATACTTTGAAATCCACCAACTCCAATTCTAGTTATAGGAGCTTCTGCTCCGCCAGCTAGCATTACATCTGCATAGCCATGCTTTATCAATCTAAATGAATCACCGATATTATTTATTCCTGTTGCACATGCAGTTACTACTGAAGCGCAAGGCCCTCTTAATCCATATTTAATAGCTACATTTCCTGCTCCTAGATTTATAATTGCCATAGGTACAAAAAATGGAGACATTCTTTTTGATTGTCCTGTAACTAATTTAGTACATTCAGTTTCAATAGTTTGAAAGCCACCTATTCCAGATCCTAGCATAACTCCAAATCTATCTTTATCCTCTTTTTCTAAATCTATTCCTGAATTTTTTATTGCTTCATCTGCTGCAACTAAACCAAATTGAGCAAATCTATCTAATCTTTTAGCCTCTTTTTTACCTATTAAAGTATCTGGGTCAAAGTCCTTGACTTCTGCTGCAATTTTTACATCTATTAAATCCTGGTCTATTAAAGTAATAAAATCTATTCCTAGTTTTCCACTTTTTGCATTATTCCAAAACGTATCAACATCATTCCCTATGGGTGTTATAGCTCCCATTCCTGTAATAACAACTCTTTTTTCCATAAATTAAATTTCCTCCATTACATTAACATTCCACCATCAACTTGTATAACTTGACCTGTAACATAATCTGAACCTTCACTTGCAAGGAAGGCTACAACTTCTGCTACATCATTTGCTTTTCCAAGTCTCTTAAGTGGTATGTTTTTCTTTGCTTCTTCTTTAAATTTATCCCCTAAATCATCTGTCATATCAGTTTCAATGAATCCTGGTGCAACTGCATTTACAGTAATTCCCCTAGATCCAACTTCTTTGGCAAGTGACTTTGTCATTCCAATTACTCCAGCTTTTGATGCTGAATAATTAATTTGACCTGCATTTCCTGAAATTCCAACTACTGAAGACATATTTATTATCTTTCCGTGCTTTTGCTTAACCATAATTGGAGTAATTGCCTTTAAGCAGTTAAATACACCTTTTAAATTTACATCAATAACACTATCAAAATCTTCTTCTTTCATTCTAAGTATTAATGTATCTTTTGTAATTCCAGCATTGTTCACCATGATATCAATGCTTCCAAATTTCTCTTTAGCTTTTAATACAAGATTTTCTACTTCTTCTAATTTAGAAATGTCTCCTCTTATACATAATACTTCTACACCAATATTTTTTATTTCATTTTCTACTTCTAAAGCATCTTTTTCATTGCTTCTGTAGTTCAAAACTATATTAGCTCCAAGTGACGCTAGTTTTAAAGCAATTGCTTTTCCTATGCCTCTTGATGCTCCCGTAATAATAGCACACTTTCCTTTTAACATACTTACCTCCTTTATTTAGTGGAGAGTTGAATGTTTATGATTAGTCATAAATTCCTATAGGATTTTGTCCTATAAAAATTTCACCTTCAACCTTCAACCTTCAACTTTAAGCTGAATGAATTGTATCAACTGTATTTTTTAATGAACTCATATCTTCTACATTTAAAAGATTTGCACTTCTATCAATTTTCTTAACAAATCCTCTCAGTGCTTTTCCTGGTCCAACCTCAATAAATGTATTTACACCACTATAAATCATATGATTTATAGTTTTTTCAAAAAGCACTGAAGTTCGTATATGCTTCTTTAATAGATCTCTAACATCATCTTCTTTTTCATATGGAAGTCCCTTAACATTTGAATATACTATTTTATTCATTTCTTTAATATTTACGGTTTTTATAGTATTAAAAAATTCTTCACTTGCAGGCTCAAGGAGTGAGCTATGGAATGGCCCACTAACTTTTAATGGAATTCCAAGACCACCAAGTTCTTTCGCGATCTTTACAGCTTCATCTATTGCTTTATTATCACCTGAAACACATACTTGACCTGGGCAATTAAAATTAGCGCCTTCTATTATTCCAAATTCTTTTGCTCTATTAAATAATTCCTTTAATTTATCATCGTCTAACTTTAATATGGCCGCCATTTTACCTAAGCCCTTTGGCAACGCACTACCCATAATTCGTCCTCTCTCTTTTACAAGGAGTAATCCTTCTTCTAAAGAGAGTGCACCTCCATATATTAATGCTGCATATTCACCTAAGCTTAGCCCTGCTGTATAATCTGCTTTAATATCATTTATTTCTAAAGCTTTTAATGCAATAAGTGATGCAATAAGAATTGTTGGTTGTGCATTTTCTGTTGCAGTAAGAAGATCTTCTGGACCTTCAAACATCATTTTCTTTATAGGCATATTTAGAATTTCTTCACCACAATCTAAAATCACTTTACATTCTGGTATATTCTCACAAAGTTCTTTTGCCATTCCAATAGTTTGAACTCCTTGCCCTGGAAAAAGAAATGCAGTTTTATCTTTATTCATTTCCGCCTCCAAAACGCTTAAAGATTTCATTTGCCTCTCCAAATAATTCCTCAATCATTTCTTTACATGTTTGTTCTTTACTAATAAGTCCTGCTATTTGACCTGACATAAGTGTTCCATTATCAACATCTCCGTCTTCGACGGCTCTTCTTAATCCGCCTATGCCAAGTCTTTCCATTTCTTCAATGCTTGCGCCTTCTTTTTCTAGCTTTAAATAAGTTCTTGAAAGCTTATTTCTAAGGGCTCTAACTGGATGACCTGTTGATCTTCCTGTCACATCAGTATCAATATCTCTAGCAGCCAATATTTTGTTTTTATAGTTTTGATGTATAGTACATTCTTTAGCTACTAAAAATCTTGTTCCAACTTGAATTCCTTCAGCACCAAGCATAAATGATGCTGCTACTCCTCTACCATCACCAATACCACCAGCTGCTATAACAGGTATCTTAACTGCATCCACTACTTGTGGCACTAAAGTCATTGTAGTTAATTGACCTATATGGCCACCAGATTCAGTTCCTTCTGCAATAATCGCATCAGCACCTGATTTTTCCATTCTTTTAGCAAGGGCAACTGACGCTACTACTGGTATTACTTTTATTCCATGTGATTTCCATTTTTCCATGTACTTTCCAGGGCTACCAGCTCCAGTTGTAACTAAATATACGCCTTCTTCACATACTAAGTCAGCTATTTCATCTGCATTTTCCGCCATCAACATTATATTTACACCAAATGGTTTATCTGTCATTTTCTTAGTTTTTTGTATCTGTTCTCTTACCCATTCTGTTGGCGCTGCACCTGTTATTATTCCAATTCCACCAGCTTCACTTACCGCTGAAGCTAAAGAAGCATCTGCAATTCTTGCCATAGCACCTTGAAATATAGGATACTTTATTTCTAATAGTTCACATACTCTATTTTTTTTCACAGCAAACTCCTTCTACCATTATCAAATTATAAAATATTATTACTTATATAAATGTAATAATGGAATTTTTTTATTGTATTTAAACATACTCTAGGTAAAATAACTATTTACGATAAGGTATATAAGATAATATAACAGTTCAAAGATGTACCGTATATTTTTCAAATGTACCTAAGTAATTTTACTATATATAACATGTAATTATCAATTACATTCCTAAAAAATTAAAAATAAGTTCATATTTAAAAAATAATTTTTGTTTATAATATAAAAATTTACAGTTCAATGATCTGAATTTAATTCTTAACTTACCACTGAACTAATGTAGAAGCATAGGTTAATCCGCCTCCAAATGCAACTAAAATAAATTTATCACCTTTGTTAATCAAGCCTTTTTCATACATTTCATTTAATACTATTGGGATTGATGCTGATGATGTATTTCCTACTTTATCTAAATTTAAATAAAATTTATCTTCATCTAATCCTAATTTATTAGCTGCAGATTTTATGATTCTATAATTTGCTTGATGTGGAACTATATATTTAATTTCATCTAACGAAATATCTGTACCTTCTAATATTTCATTAACAGCTTCTACTATGACTGTAGTTGCGAATTTAAATACTTCTCTTCCATTCATTTTAATTAATCTATCTCTTGATTTCTTTTCTTTGGTAAATGGAGTATCAAAGTCAGCTGCCCCTATAGTTAAAGCTTCTCCTTTTTTACCATCTGATCTTAGATATGACTTAATAATTCCTTTTGTTTCATCTTGCTTAAGTACAGTTGCGCCAGCACCATCTCCGAAAAGAATGCAAGTGCTTCTATCTGTCCAATCCATTACTTTTGAAAGAACTTCTGATCCAATTACTAATGCATTTTTATAATTCATAGATAGCATCATACTTTTTGCTATCTCAAGTCCATATAAGAATCCAGAGCAAGCAACATTTATATCAAAACAAGCCGCTTTATCTGCATTTAGACTACTTTGAACTATGCAAGCGACCGATGGTATAAACATATCTGGTGATATTGTAGCAACTATTATTAAATCTATATCTTCTGGATTAATATTTGCTCTTTCAAGTGCGATTCTCGATGCTTTAATTGCAATGTCTGATGTGTCTTCACCCTCTGAAATTCTTCTTTCTTTGATGCCTGTCATTTTAATTATCCAGTCATCATTTGTATCAACAAATTCGCTTATTTTATCATTTGCAACTACTAAAGATGGTAAGTATGCGCCAATTCCAGCAATTTTAACATTACTCATAGCATTCTCCTTTATTATTCTAATTTATATTTTTCTTTGAAAAAATTATTTATTTTATTTAAAGAGGAAATTAGAATTTCTCCTTCTTCAGTCTTTAATCCTTCTACTGCATTGTTTATCATTTCCACATGGAAGTTTTGATGAAGTTTAAAAGCTAATTTTCCTCTTTTAGTTAATTTAACTAAAACAACTCTTCTATCTTCTTCTATTCTTTTTCTTTCAACATATCCCTTTTTTATAAGTTTATTGATAGCAGTTGTCAAAGTACTTAAATTGATTTTTAATTTTTGAGCAACCTCTGACATTGTTCTTTCATTATACATCCCAATAGTTTCTATTGTATGTATTTCTGTCATTGAAACATCTGAAATCATACTATTTTTTAGACTTTTTGCTTCAATTTGTAAGACGTCATTAAATAGCTGCACCAAAAGTTCATTAATCATTATTGTTAATTTATCCATTCATCTGCACTCTCCAATTAGTTTTTAACAGAACAAAATGTACTATAATTTTTTAATTCTTAAGGCATATGAAATAAAATAAATAGTTAGGTATATGCCTAAGTTTATATGGTGCTAAAAAGTTCTAATATCAAATAGTTTGATAATCAAAATATACTATACCGAAAATGCATTGTCAAATTTTCCTCTTTTTTTTCCATATACTAAGTGTACTTTTAAAATATAGTCGTATATGTTATAATTAAGTGAGATAATTTATAAATTGATTAAACTAATTTATAAAATGATTTATTAATTATTATTTTATAAAATCAATACCTAAACATAGGAGGTGTACATATAATGACTAAGAAATTAATTTTAGTTGCTGTTTTAATGTTAAGTATTACAATGGTTTCTTGTACTACAAAACCTAAAGACAATGCTAACTCGAATAGTGACAGTAATACTACTGCAGGAAAAAGTACAGATACTGCAGACAATGATACGGACAGTACTTCTAAAACAGATGATGATAAACCTAAAGAAGAAGCAACTGCAAATAAGACAAAGCTTTCTATATACACTATAGATGAAACTTCTTTAACTCCCAATGAATCAAGCACTATTGAAGTAAATAAAACTTTAAGCTTAGAAGATAAACTTAAGGAATTATCAAAGACAATATCTGAAAAGAACTTTGATAAATTATCTATTGAAGTTAAATCTATAGATACAGTTGATAACAAGAAAGTTGCTACTATAAACCTAGCTGATACTAGTACCGGTAAATGGGTACCAAAATTCCAAGGTTCAACTGGTGGTACAGTAACAGCAAATACTTTAATTGAAAATTTCCTTCAATCTAATAATAAATCTAAAGGTGAATGGATTGATGGTGTAAAATTCTTATATAATAATGAAACAATAGAGTATGATCATGTAGCTGATTTATCTAAGGTTAACTATGCAAATTAAAATCATATAAATATAAAGAAGCCAAGCTTTAATTTAATAAAGTTTGGTTTCTTTTTATGAGGGTGTAAATATCTTTGCTATTTCTATTAATTTTATTATCTGTCTATATTAAATTCCTACAATGTCACTTCTTCTTTCCATTATTACTACATCACACCATAAATTACTACTAGACATCTTCCCGGCCTTTTCCCAATACCCAACTTGTCTAAATCCACATTTTTCATGAAGCGCAATACTCGCCTTATTTTCTTTAATTATGAGTGATTGAAGTGACCAAATTCCATGATTTTCAGATTCTTTTATCAATGAATTTAATAATACATGTCCAACTCCCTTTCCCCTAGTTTCTTCATCTATATATATACTTAATTCAAGTAGTCCATTATATACTTCTCTTTGAAAAATCTTGCTTAACGCAGCCCATCCTAAAATCTTATTTCCATATCTAGCAACTAACCTACATTCCTCTATATGTCCCCCATTCCATTCCTCATAAGTTGGCGATTGTGTTTGGAATGTTGAAATTCCAGTTTTTATCCCTTGCTCATATATTCTTATCATTTCATCAAAATCTTCTCTTCTCATAGTATCTACTTCAAAGTTCATATTTTCTTCACTTCTCCTTATCCTTATAACTAAACATTTATAGATTTCTATAAATATTATTATATTCTTTAAGTTCTCTTATTTTTATTTCATATTATTTACTGGTATTAAAATAACTTGAATCCATAAGCAAATCTACTTTATTATAACATCTTTGGTGTAATCTCAAAAGAACTAGATAAAGCATATATGCATCTTTGTTCTGTTGTCTTCCTTAATGTCTTAAATTCCATATCGAGTGTTTTAAATAAATTTTGTTACTATTACTAAGCTTATATTTAATCTATCAGCACAAAACTTCAAGGATTTTTTCTATTCTTACTTTGTAAATACATCCATGACCATTTCAGTTTCGTAATGTCCATAATACCAGCTATGAGTATACTCAGAATTAAAACTTAATGAATCTCCAAGCTTAGTTTCAACTCCATCTTTTATTTTCCATAAACTAAATGAATCTCCATCACCTCTTACAAATAATATTTCATTATTTGATAAATACGTTGGCATAAAATCAAAATATTTTCCATTAGTTATTTGTGTTATTTTTTGTGTTTCTGCATTCACTTCATAAATATTGTGCGGCTCACTTTGCCATGTTTCTAAACTTGAATTAACATCTTTTTCATCTAATGCTTCAGCTCCTGAATATAAAATGTTTTTTCCATCCTCGGAATAATATGGTGTCATTGAAACTTGATTTTTAGGAAGTAAATTAGTAAATGTATTATTATCTGTGTTTAAAATTCCTAAAGTCTTATTTGAAAACATATCTCTGTAAATCCCCGAATTTAATGCAACAAGATTGCTATCTACAGGGTTTTGTGAAATATTATTTTTATATGATAATGCATAGGCATTATCATTATTAAATTCTATAAACTTATTATTTAAAATATCATATACTGCATATTCTGTCATATCTGCTGATGCTGAACCAGAATTAGGTCCGTTCCATATATATATATATTTATCATCATTTGATATTTTCGAAATTATAGGAGTTGATCCAAGCGATTCAAATATATCAGATTTTGTATATTCTTCTCCAATTTCTTTATCATTTCCTGTTTTTCCTTCTAAAATAATTTTTTCTGACTTATTATCTAAATCATAACTAATTATTCCAAGTGCTTTTGAATGTACTGTCTTCCCTTCAGCATATTCAGATATTTTGTTAGCATATATCTTATTTTTACTATCACAATTAATATTATAATATGAGTATTCATTACTAATAATACTCATTGATTTCTTTGTATCATTATTATACATTGCCATACCTGTACTCTTTGTAGAATAAATCAAATTGCCTTTACTATCAAAGTTATATGATGCTATATCTTTTGCTACTTCTTCTTTTTCATTAGTTTTTATATTACATATATATAAATTATCATTTTTTGTATATGCAACATATAAACCATCTCTTGATATTACTGGCAACTTAATATTTCGTATTCCTTCATCAAGTTTAACTGTATTGTTTTCTTTAAGCTCTGACATATACAAACCATCCTGTGCTACAAATACAGCAAATGGATTTTCTTTAATAGCACTAGCTACAAGTTGATTTTGTTCTATAGAGTTTGATGTAATATTATTTGCAGCAAATACGCTTGTTGATGTAAAAATTATAGTAGCTATAAGTGATATAATTGCAATAACCTTCTTTGATTTTTTAAAATAAATAATTTTTTTCAACCGTGTTTCAAGCTCCTTTCTACTTTTACAAACTGAAGTACCAAGAACTAATGATTTTTTTTGTGAATACTCTATTAATTCTAAAATTACTTCTCCATAATATTTTCTTTTTGACTTATCCATATTTTTTACAAGTTGTTCATCTAATGATAATTCACAAGTTATATTTATACTATTCTTAAGAATATAAGCAATAGGATTAAACCAGTTTATTATATTTACTATAAGTGCAATGATTTTTACACATAAATCTTTACGTTTGTAATGAATTAGTTCATGACTAAATATCATTTCAAGCTTGTCCTTATTGTATTCTATTTTAGGTATTGTAATTATCGGATTAAATATTCCTGTTAACATTGGACTTTTTATCCTAGAACATTCTTTCACTATTACTTTCTTGTTTATATTCAACCTTTTTTTGCACATTTCTAAAGTATCTTTTATATAATCTTCATCTTGTATTTCATCGCTCATACTTTCTAGTTTTTTATAAAAAGACCTATAGACATATACCTCTTTTGTTAGAAATATCATAACCCCTACTATCCAAATATAGAACATTATTTCCTTTGGCAAAGTTGGATAAGATGTTTTTGCTTGCTCAGTAGTTGTTTCATTTTTATCCATAGGTTTTAATTCATTACTATCTTGTATTATTTCTTTATTATTATCTTGTTTGATATTTGATATTTTATTAGTTTGTGCTATTTTATTTACATTTTCCATGGGCGTAGGAACTTTATAATCTAATACTTTTGGTAATTTTATAAAACTACTTATAGGTAAAATGAAAATTAAAAGTGTTGTAACTAACATATAATAATGCCAAGTATCATTAAATATTTTTTTTGTAAATGGTTTGGATATACAAATAATTAAAAACGAAATACTCCCGCAGAGTGACATTTTTAAAATAAAGTCTAACCCTTCCATTTTTATACCTCCTTAATCCATTTCTTTAAATCTGAAACATCTTTTTTACTTATTTTATTATTATTATAAAGTGTTGCCATAAAACTTCTAACTGATCCATTATACATATCATCTAGAAAAACATCAGTTTGGATAGCCTTATACTCTTCTTCTGTAACTTTGGGAGAATAATGATTTAATTTTCCTATTTTAATTACATTCAAGATTCCCTTTTCAATTAATCTTGTTCCAAGTGTCATTACTGTAGTAGTTTTCCATGAGTTTTCTTTTGGTAATTCTTCTAAAATAGTGGCTGTGGTAATTTGTTTATTTTCTTTCCATATAATTTTCATTATTTCCATTTCTGCATCTGAAATTTTCCCTAATTTCATATATATCATCTCCCTAGTCTTATTCTACAAGGTGTAGTATATACAAATATTACGCTTTGTAGAATAACTTGTCAATATATTTTTGTTGAATTATAGTAATAATTTATTGATCATACCTAACTTAAAGAACCTTGAAAAAGTACAATTACACCTTCATACAATTAGAGTTAATAAGATTATAATTCTATAAATTATTCGTCTACAAAAAAGGCGTTACTACTTATTGATCTTCAAATCAATAAGTAGTAACGTCATAAATTAATTTATAACAATTATTATCTTTCTATTTTTTTGTCCATTTGTATCTTGTTTCTAAAAATTCACCGTGTCTATCATATCCTTTCATATTATATCCCTTTCTGTTATATCCTTGCCTATCATATCCGCCATTATTATACCCATCTTTATCATATCCATGTTTATCATATCCTTCTATACTGTATCCCTGCTCATTAAAATATGTGCCGTTTTTATGAATTCCAATTTTATCAAATCCGTCTTCATTAAATTTTGTACCCGTTCTATAAATTCCTTTTGAATCAAATCCATACTTATCATATTTTCTTAACATATTGAAAATACCCATAAAAATCTCACTCCAATCTTACTTTATAATTTATATTTTCATTTATTCACATCGAACAGAATAACGAGTCCAAAATACCATCGTTATTTGCAGATGGACTTGTTATCTTTTTGATTGTTCCTTATTTAATAGAAAAAAAACCGACCTTATAAAAAGGTCGGTTGCACTACTAACTCATCGAACATAAAGTGCCCAAGTAAAAATATTCGAATCACAGTTTCCTTAAAATTAAAAAATAATTACATTTGTTAATAACAATACCATAAATTACCACGAAAATCAACAAATAACTAAATATAAACAAAATAAGCTATCTAAGTATCACTCTTTAATAATAAAGTTAATACTTAAATAGCTCATTTAGATAGGCAAGTTGTACATTACACTTACACTTTGAACATATATCCAAAACTAGAAATAATATAGCACGTTCTTGCGAAGTGTTACATAAAACTCTTCAGTAACCCAGGCCAAACGCATGCCCTCTTATTCAGGTTGGCTATATACATATAGCCTTATTTAAATGCTCCTATATCTGTTCTGCAGTAAGCTCCTTCGAAACTTACATGCTTGATGTTTTCATATGCATCTTCTCTGGCTTCTTCTACAGTCTTTCCAATACCAACAACTGATAGTACTCTACCACCATTTGTCTTTAAAATTCTATTTTCAGCTTTAGCTCCAGCTAAAAATACTTTATCTTTTACTTCTTTATCAATTTTTATTTCATATCCCTTAACAAATTCTCCGGGATACCCTCTTGATGATAAAACAACATTTATACACACTTTATCATTCCATTTAATAGTATTTTCATCTAATTCTTCTCTTAATGCAACTTCAATAACTTCTAGTAGATCACTTTCCATTAAATAAAGTACTGATTGTGTTTCAGGATCTCCCATTCTAACGTTGTATTCTAAAAGATATGTTCCTTTTTTAGTAATCATGATTCCAAAGAAAATAATTCCTTTATAATCGAATCCTTCTTCTCTAATGCCCTTTAGTGTATTAGCCATTATATTTTCTTCGAAATCCTTCATCACATCTTTTGTAACATATGGGTTTGGAGCTAATACTCCCATTCCCCCAGTATTTGGCCCCTTACCATCATCAAATATTTGCTTGTGATCTTTTCCTGAGATGAATGGAATAATTATTTTTCCATCTGTGATTGAAAGAATTGAAGCTTCAATTCCTTCAAGAAATTCTTCAATTATTATCTTTTGTCCTGCTCCATTAAATATATCATCTATCATATAGGCCTTAATAGCAGCTCTAGCTTCTTCTTTAGTTGCACATATTGCAACACCTTTTCCAGCAGCTAAGCCATCAGCTTTAACTACTGTTGGATATGCGCAGGTATCTAGATATTCAAATGCATTTTCTACATTTGTAAATTTCTCATACTCTGCTGTTTTTACATTATACTTTTTCATGAATTCTTTAGAAAAGCTCTTACTGCCTTCAAGCATTGCAGCATTTTTAGCTGGTCCAAATATCTTTAATCCTTTTTGTTTGAACTTATTAACAATTCCTTTTGTTAAGAAATCTTCTGGTCCAACTATTGTAATATCAATAATTTCTTTTTGTGCAAATTTAACTAATTCATCAATATCAGTTATATTTATATTTTCACATTTATTTTCCATTTCAGTTCCACCATTACCTGGTGCTACAAATATTTTCTCTACCTTTGGGCTCTTGGCTAATTTCCAAGCTAAAGCATGTTCTCTACCACCTGAACCAATTATAAGAAGTTTCATAAAATACCTCCAAACAATATTAATTGACAATGGACAGTTGACAATGGACAATTAAGGATAAAATCCCTTCGGGATTTTTTAATATATATTTTTTCAAACTCCATCGAAAAAGTGAGATTCCAAATTTTATATTTGGCACCTCGAACTTTCCCTGTGGGTTTTGTTCCTTAATTGTCAATTGTGCATCGTCAATTGTCCATTGATTTTTTAGTGTTTAAAATGTCTAAGTCCTGTGAATACCATTGCGATTTCATATTTATTACAAACATCTATTGAGTCTTGGTCTCTAATAGATCCACCTGGTTGAATTATTGCTTTTATACCAGCTTTTGCTGCTATCTCTGCAACGTCTCCAAATGGGAAGTATGCATCAGATGCTAGAACAGTAGCACCTTTACCTCGCTTTAAGGCATCTTCTGTTGGCCAAAGTCTATTAACTTGACCGCCACCAATTCCAAGCGCTATTCCATCATGTGCTACAACTATAGCATTTGACTTAACAAATTTAACTACCTTCATAGCAAATAATAAATCTTTCATTTCTTCATCAGTTGGTTTCTTTTCAGTTACAACTTTTACTTCTTCAGCTAACTTCTTATCTTCCTCTTGAACTAGCATTGCTCCATCAACTGTAACCATACATCTATCTGCTTTTGGAATATTATTAAATTTAAGAACTCTTAAATTCTTTTTAGTTTTTAAGATTTCTATTGCATCTTCATCATATTCTGGTGCTGCTATAACTTCTAAGAAGATCTTAACCATCTCTTGTGCAGTCCCTTTATCTACTTTTCTATTAAAAGCAACAATCCCGCCAAATATTGATGTTGGATCCACGTTATAAGCTTTCATATAAGCATCATAACTATCGTTTCCAATTGCAACACCACAAGGTGTGTTGTGCTTAAGAGCGCAACATGATGCCTCTTCAAATTCATTAGCACACTTCCAAGCTATATCAACATCTTTGAAATTATTATAAGATAATTTTTTACCATTTAATACATCAAAAGTATTCATAGATCCATCAAGCATTGTTGAAGAATAAACGGCTGCACTTTGATGTGAATTTTCACCATATCTTAAGTTTTGCATTTTCTTATATGAAACTGAAAGATATTCTGGATATTTTTCTTCATCTCCAAGTAAAAAGTTTGAAATAGCTCCATCATATGCACTCATAAGATTAAATACTTTACCAGCTAATTTCTTTTTAGTCTTTAAAGAAGTTTCACCATTTGCCTTAATTTCTTCCATAACAACGTTATAATCATTCTTGTCAGAAATTACTACAACATCTTGGAAGTTTTTAGCTGCAGCTCTAAGCATTGTAGGTCCGCCAATATCTATAAATTCAACTTTTTCTTCAAATTCCAAATCTTCTTTAACTTTTTCAAAGAATGGATAAAGATTTACAATTACATAATCTATAGTATGAATATCTCTTTCTTTTAAGGTATCCATATGTTCTTTATTATTTCTTATAGCAAGAATTCCTGCATGAACTAGTGGATGTAAAGTCTTAACTCTACCATCTAACATTTCAGGGAAATCAGTTATTTCGCTGATTTCAATTACACTTAAGCCATTTTCTTTTAAGTATTTATATGTTCCACCTGTTGATACAATTTCAACATCCTTAGATATTAAAAATTTAGCAAAATCCAAAACCCCATCTTTATCAAATACACTTATTAAAGCTCTCTTTTTCACAAAAAGGCCTCCTCTATTCTTCTATCTTAACTCTACCATCAATTATTTTTATCTTATTTTCGCTAAGTAATTTTATTGCCTTAGGCAATATTGTATGTTCCTTTTCTAATATTCTCTTTTGAAGAGTTTCTGCATCATCCTCAAAATAAACTGGTACAACTTCTTGAAGAAGTATTGCACCACCGTCAACCTCTGCATTTACAAAATGAACAGTACATCCTGAGAATCTTACGCCGCTTTTAATTACAGCTTCATGAACCCTTAATCCGTACATTTTTGGACCACAAAAAGATGGAATTAGAGATGGATGAATATTTATAATCTTATTATTAAACTCTCTTAATATCTCTCCATCTAAAATTGCTAAAAATCCTGCAAGAACTATTAAATCAACTTTCCCCTTCGTTAATTCCAATATCTTATCTGAAGATTTTTCTCCATATTCTTTTCTCTTTACAACAAAAGTTTCTATATTATGTTTTTTTGCTCTCTCTAAAGCATAAATATTGTCTTTACTTGCTATAACCATTTCTATTTTGCCATCAATATATTTATTTTCTACTGCATCTATTACAGATTGGAGGTCTGTGCCTCCTCCTGAAACTAGAATTGCTATTTTAAACAAACACCTTCACCTCCAGATGTTACATATCCTATTTCGTAAGCTTTTTCCCCCATTTCTACTAAAGCTTTTATAATAGGTGTTACATCTGCATCTTTAACAGCAAGCACAAATCCGATTCCCATATTGAAAGTATTATACATATGATCTTTATCTACACCTTTTTCAATAATTCTTTCAAATATAGTTGGAAGTGGATATGAACTTTTGTTAATTACAGCTGTGAATTCTCTTCCATTGAACATTCTTGGAACATTTTCAATAAATCCGCCACCTGTAATGTGAGACATTCCTTTAATATCATAGCTTTCTAATAATTTAAGTATAGGCTTCACATAAATCTTAGTTGGAGTGATCAATGTTTTCCATACTTCTTGACCATTAAAATCTTCATTTAAATCTGGAAATACTTTTCTGATTAATGAATATCCATTAGAATGAAGTCCAGAAGAAGCAATACCTATTAATTTATCTCCAGCTTTAATATTGCTACCATTTATAATTTTATCTTTATCTACAATCCCTACTGCAAATCCTGCCATATCATATTCACCATCAGAATAGAAACCAGGCATTTCAGCTGTTTCTCCTCCAATTAAAGCACATTCAGAATCTACGCATCCATCGGCTACACCTTTAACTAAGTCTGATGCAACTTCTGCTTCAAGTTTTCCACAAGCTATATAATCTAGGAAAAACAAAGGTTTTGCTCCATGACATAAAATATCATTTACACACATAGCTACGCAGTCAATTCCAACTGTATCATATTTTTTGTTTTTAAATGCAATTTCGAGCTTAGTTCCTACTCCATCAGTTCCTGAAACTAAAACTGGCTTTTCATATCCTGATGGTAATTCAACCATTCCTGCAAAACTACCAAGTCCATTTAAGACATATTCGCTCATAGTCCTAGCTGCATATTCCTTTATTAATTTGACTGATCTGTATCCCTCTTCTATATTAACTCCTGCTTCTTTGTAAGTAATCATTTAATCAATCCTACCTTTCAGATATTTCTATTGGTGTTGCAACTGGATAAACGCCATTAAAGCATCCCATGCAGAATCCTTCTCTATTATCAAAACTCTTATAAACCCCTTCTTCACTTAAATATCCTAAATAATCTGCTCCAATCATATCTCTAATTTCTTCAACAGTATTATTTGCAGCAATAAGCTCACTTCTATAAGGTGTATCTATTCCAAAGTAACATGGATACTTAACACCTGGTGAGGCAATTAAGAATTTAATTTCTTTTACACCAGCATGTCTAAGTGATTCAATTAAGTGTTTTGCAGTAGTTCCTCTTACTATTGAATCATCAATAAGTATAACACTTTTTCCTTCTAGGTTTACTTTTAATGGATTCAATTTCACTGCAACTGCTCTTTCTCTTATTTCTTGAGATGGTGATATAAAAGTTCTTCCAACGTACCTATTTTTAATAAATCCAGTATCATAAGGTATTCCAGATGCCTTTGCATATCCTATAGCAGCTGGTATTCCTGAGTCTGGAACTGCAACAACTAAGTCAGCTTTTAATGGATGTTCCTTAAATAATTGTTCTCCTGCTTTTACTCTTGTTGTATGAACTTCAAGTCCATCAATTCTTGAGTCTGGTCTAGCAAAATAAATATATTCAAAAGCACAAGTTTGACATTTAGTATTTTCAGAATACTTATATGATTTCACTCCATCTTCATCTATTACAACAATTTCGCCTGGCTCTACATCTCTTATAAGTTCAGCACCTATTGCGTCTAATGCACAACTCTCTGACGCGAGTACATATCCTTCTTTAATTTTACCAAGACAAAGGGGTCTGATTCCATGTGGATCTCTTGCCCCAATTAATCTATCCTTTGACATTATAGTTAATGCAAATGATCCCCTTATAGCTTCCATAGCATCAACTAGTGCTTTTATTAAACCTTTTTTAGCACTTCTTGCTATAAGACAAGAAATGACCTCAGAGTCACTTGAAGTATGAAATATTTGTCCTGCATCTTCAAGTAACTCCTTTATAACATCAGCATTTACTAATTGTCCATTATGAGCCATAGCTACTGAACCAATCTTTGATGTACTTACTATAGGTTGAGCATTTTCAATGCCTTTTCCTCCGGCTGTTGAATATCTTACATGCCCTATAGCTATATGCCCTTTTAACTCATTTAAACCTTCTTGACTTAGTGCTTCAGTAATTAATCCTAACCCCTTATGTACTTCGATTTTCTCTCCATCTGCTACTGCAATCCCTGCACTTTCTTGCCCTCTATGTTGAAGTGCATAAAGTCCATAATAAGTCATTGATGCAACATCAAAAGTTATCTCTTTGCTAGAATATACACCGAAAACTCCACATTCATCCTTGAATTTATCGTTACTTGGATCCATTATTAAGTCGAAATTTGGATTACCCATATACACGATCCTCTCATAATTATTTTTAATTGACAATTAAAATTTTACATTTGAAAATTTAGTCTGAAGCTAAAGAGAAAGTTATATTATGCACATGATGGAAAATAAGATTAGCCTATGGACTTGTTATTTTTTCGATTGTGCCTTAACCCTCGACTAACTCCAAACTGTTATTATTTAGAGATTCTCTTTAATATTTCAACATAGGCATCTTTAACATTACCTAAATTTCTTCTAAATCTATCTTTGTCTAATTTTTCTCCAGTGGTCGCATCCCAGAATCTGCAAGTATCTGGTGAAATTTCATCAGCTAGAACTATTGTTCCATCGCTGCATTTACCAAACTCTATCTTAAAATCTATCAAGTTAATGTTTTGTGCTGCAAATACTTCTTTTAAGATATCATTTATTGTTGCTGTCATTTTAAGAATTGTATCTATTTCTTCAAATGTTGCAGCTCCAATTGCTACTGCATGATAACTATTTATTAATGGATCGCCTAATGCATCATCTTTGTAAGAGAATTCAAATACTGTAGTTTTAAGTTTAAATCCTTCTTCAAGACCTAATCTCTTTGCCATACTACCTGCTGCAACATTTCTTACTATTACTTCAAGTGGTACTATTTCGACCTTTTTGCATAATTGTTCTCTATCATTTAGTTTTTCAATAAAATGAGTTTTTACACCTTTTTTTTCTAAAAGTTCAAATAAAATTGCAGTGATCTCGTTATTCATAATACCTTTATCTTCAATTTGACCTTTCTTTTCTCCATTAAATGCTGTCGCATCATCTTTGTAATATACAATTACTTCATCAGCCTTATCTGTTGCATAAATTTGTTTTGCTTTTCCTTCGTATAACATCTCTAATTTTTTCATTATAACTCTACCCCTTCTCCATTTTCTTCAATAAATTTTTTCTTCATATTTAGTCTAAATTCTTTTAATTTGCTTTTTAATTCTTCATTATTGACTGATAACATTTGAACTGCTAGCATTCCTGCATTATAACTGTTATTTATACCAACAGTTGCAACTGGAATCGCCTTTGGCATCTGTACTATAGAATATAGTGCATCAAGGCCTTCAAGTGCTGCCTTAACTGGAACTCCTATTACAGGAAGTATTGTTTTTGACGCTATAACTCCAGGCAAATGTGCTGCAAGACCTGCTCCTGCAATTATAACTTGACATCCTTTTGCTTCAACTTCTTTTAAAGTCTCTTCTAATTTTTCTGGTACTCTATGCGCTGAAAGAATAAATGCTTTATATTCTATATTGAATTCTTTTAAAGCATTTGCAGCTCCTCTCATAACTTCTGTATCAGACTTACTTCCAAAAAATATTGCTACTTGCATTAGAAAACCTCCATCATTCTAATTTTTTCCTCTTAACCCGTATTGTTACTATAAATATTTATATATTTTTATTGCTTTTATTGTTATATATTTAAGTATTTTCATTCACACCAAATTCTTAAAGGAAATACTTAACCCCTGCTTTGAATATCTTTTGATCAAAGTCTCCAGGAATATTTCTATATAAGTCTTCTCCAATTCTTTCACTATGAGCCATCTTACCTAGAACTCTTCCATCTGGACTTGTTATACCCTCAATTCCATACATTGAGCCATTTGGATTAAATGGCATATTTAGAGATACAGCTCCTTCAAAATCAACGTATTGAGTTGCTACTTGACCATTTGCAATTAATTTTTTAATCAAGGTTTCTGGCGCAACAAATCTTCCTTCCCCATGTGAAATTGCAATTGAATGTATATCTCCTAAGCTTACTTCATTAAACCAAGGTGATTTATTTGAAACTACCTTTGTTTTTATAATTGAAGACATGTGTCTATTTATATTGTTATAAGTTAATGTGGCCATATCTTCTTTTATATCTACTATTTCACCGTATGGCACTAACCCCAATTTTATTAATGCTTGGAAGCCATTACAAATTCCAAGTGCTAATCCATCTCTATTTTTAAGTAATTCCATCACTGCAGTACTTATTTTTTCATTTCTAAGGACGTTTGCGATAAACTTACCTGAACCATCTGGTTCATCTCCTGCTGAGAAACCTCCTGGAATCATAAGTATTTGAGAATTGCTTATTTCTTTTGCAAGTCTTTCTATAGATTCAATAAGTGCTTCTTTTGTAATATTTCTAAATACTACTTGAGTTACTTCTGCTCCTTCTTTCTCAAAAGCTCTAGCACAATCATATTCACAGTTATTTCCTGGAAATACTGGAATTACAACTCTTGGCTTAGCTATTTTAATAGCTGGAAAAAGCACTGATTTATTATCATATAAATTTGTTTGTATCTTTTCTTTTACATCTTGAGTTTTAATTTTGAATACTGAAATTAATTTTTCTTCATAAGTTTTTTCTAGTTCTTCAATCTTTAAATCTAAATCATATTGCTTTGATACTATAGATGAAGAGCCTATTGTCTTACCAATTACTTTATATAAACATTTTTTGAATTCTTCTTCTACATTAACGCCCTTTTTAACTTCTAATATTATAGTTCCATAGTTGAAAGCAAATAATTCATCTTTTGTTAAACTTTCAAATTCTACTCCGATTCTGTTTCCGAGTGTCATTTTAGTGATTGCTTCAGAAACTCCTCCAAATTTAATAGCAGATGCTGATATTACTTTTTTATCTTGTATTAATTTGTATAGAACGTCTAGATTTTCTTTAAGTTTATCTATGTTTATAGTTTTATCTTCTAGTTTTTCAGTTTGGAGTAAAACTAAACTCGATCCTACTTCTTTAAATTCTGGTGATATTATATTCTTAGCTTTTTCAACGCCTACTGCAAAAGATATTAATGTAGGCGGTACATCTAAATCTCCAAAACTTCCTGACATCGAATCCTTACCTCCGATTGCTGGAGCTTCGAATGCCATTTGAGCTTCATAAGCACCAAGTAATGCTGCAAATGGTTTACCCCATCTTGAGCTTTCAGTACCTAACTTCTCGAAATATTCTTGAAAAGTTAGTCTTGCACGCCTGTAATCTCCGCCCATAGCTGCAAGTTTTGATATACTCTCGATCACTGAATAATATGCCATATGATATGGACTCCAAGTACCAATCTCAGGATTAAATCCGAATGTCATTAGTGTAGCATCTGAACTTTCACCTCCAAGAACTGGAATTTTAGCTGCCATACCATCTGTTGGAGTTTTTGCATATTTACCTCCAAATGGCATAAGTACTGTTCCACCACCGATTGTTGAATCAAATCTTTCACTTAATCCTTGCTGAGAAGATACATTTAACTTCTTCAAGTTATTTATCCATTCTTCCTTAACATTAATATTTCCTATTTCATATGGATAAGAATTTGGAGCTTTAACTGTAACATTCGTTTTTTGAGTAGCTCCATTTGTGTCTAAGAAAGTTCTCTTTAGGTCAACAATGTTTTTTCCTCTCCAGAATAATCTCAATCTATCAGTATCTGTAACATTTGCGACTAAAGTGGCCTCTAAATTTTCTTGGTTTGAAAGTCTTATGAATTCATCTGCATTTTCTTTAATTACAACAACTGCCATTCTTTCTTGAGATTCTGAAACTGCAAGTTCTGTTCCATCTAAACCGTCATATTTTTTTGTAACTTTATCTAAATCTATATCTAAGCCTCTACAAAGCTCTCCAATTGCTACCGAAACTCCGCCAGCACCAAAATCATTACATCTTTTAATCATTTTTGCTACTTTAGGATTTCTAAATAATCTCTGAAGTTTTCTTTCAGTAGGTGCATTTCCCTTTTGAACTTCTGCTCCACATTCACTTATTGAATCTACTGTATGTTCCTTAGATGAACCTGTAGCTCCACCAACACCATCTCTGCCTGTTCTTCCGCCAAGTAAGATAATTACATCGCCAAATTCTGGTTCTTCTCTTACTACATTTTCCTTTGGTGCTGCTGCAATAACTGCTCCAACTTCCAATCTCTTAGCTGCATAATTTGGATGATATACTTCTTCAACTTGACCTGTTGCAAGACCAATTTGATTTCCGTATGAACTATATCCATTAGCTGCTCCTAATGTTATTTTTCTTTGAGGAAGCTTTCCTTTTAATGTCTTTTCAATTGCTACTGTTGGATCTGCTGCTCCTGTAACTCTCATTGCTTGATATACATAAGTTCTTCCTGATAATGGATCTCTTATGGATCCACCAAGACATGTTGCAGCTCCACCAAAAGGTTCAATTTCTGTTGGATGATTATGTGTTTCATTTTTGAACATTATTAAGTAATCTTCATTGCCTTTATCTGTTTCGATATTAACATTAATTGAGCATGCATTTATTTCCTCAGAAATATCTAAATCTTCAAGCTTACCCCTTTTTTTTAGATCTTTCATTGCGATTACAGCCATGTCCATAAGAGTTTTACTTTTTTCTTTTTCTCCATAAACATATTTTCTTGACTTTATGTATCCTTCATAACTTGCTTTTATTGGCTGTGCATATATACCATTTTCAATCTGTATATCCTCTAATATTGTTGAGAATGTTGTATGTCTACAGTGATCAGACCAATATGTATCTATAACTTTTATTTCAGTTATACTTGGCTCTCTCTTTTCATCTGTAAAATATTCTTGTATAAGAATAACATCATCAATGCTCATAGCTAAACCTTGCTCATTATGAAATTCTTTTAATTCTTTTAAAGTCTTTTGAGTAAATTCGTCCAAGATTTCAACATCTTTAGGTATGTTTGAAAGTGATAATAAATCTTTACTATTTATATCTACCTCTCTTGAGTCGACTGGATTAATATAATAACTTTTGATTTTTCTTATGTCAACTTGTGAAATGCTTCCTTTTAATATGATTATTTTAGCACATTTAATTTCGGTCTTGTCGTCTGCACTTAAAAGAGCTAAACACTCTGCTGCTGAATCTGCTCTCTGGTCATATTGACCTGGTAAAAATTCTATACCAAAAGCTACTTCCCCTTCATTAATCGTTAATTCCGATTCGTAAACTATATCTACTGTTGCTTCAGAAAAGATTGTATGTAATGACTTTTTATAATACTCTTCAGATATATCTGAAATAATATATTTATTAACAAGCCTCACTTCTTCTAATCCAACTACTCCTAAGTTATCTTTAAAATCTTTTAGTAAACTTTGAGCTTCTACATTAAAGCCTTTTTTCTTTTCAACGAATATGCTTCTAATATCTAACATCTTAACTCCTCCAAAACATTATGAGATTTAGCTTAATCACTACTTTTCTTGTAATGACGAATGTTTCATCGCAACATTCTATTAATCTTCGTATCTTTACCTTAAGATTACCATCTAGGACGTATTATGTCAACTTTTTTTGTGTTAATTTTTCATTTATTTTATGCATTTCCGAACTATATAATTATTTCTCTTTCTGATAATTCGGTTTTATATTTCATAACTCATTTTATTACTTACTTACTTACTTACTTACTTACTTACTTACTTACTTACTTACTTACTTTCATAACTTATCTTCATATTTATTCCGATGTTTATTTTAATACTTGCCTTAGGTATTATTTGTAATTAATAATATTTTAATACTAATAAAACTTAAAGGAATTATCTCCCTTTAAGTGCTGATCTAAAAATAAGTTGTTACGATCTTTCACTTGAAATATCAACGCCATAACATACTTACCTTAATTTTCTACCTTTATCTCTAATCTGAACATTATATCGAAGTTTTAGTTATGCATTTCTTACATAACATTTCTTCAAATATATAAAAATTGCTATTAATATACAAGGAATCTAATAACTCATGCGCTTATATTAATATTTATTTCCATGTCAGATGTTTTAAATAAATGTTGTTAGTATGTTTAGGAATTGTATTCTATGGCAAGTAATAAAAGGATTGCTGGAATTGGAATATCTTTCATGAGAAAATATATTCTAAAATTAAAAAAGAATCATATATTGTTGCATATGATGATCGATATATTTCACTAAAGGCAAAAGAACATAATAAAAAAAATAGAAGAAGATGATAGGATACGATATATTAAGATGAACTTAGATCAATGGCTTAGAAATTTCAAAGGAATTGCAACAAAATATTTAGAAGAATATCTTTCATTTTTTATATTATTCAATTTAGATAAAAATATTGATTATATAGACATAATCTCTTATTTGTCGTTTGGAAACAGATTTATAAAAACAAAACAAATAGGAGCGTAATTAAGTAAAAATATAGAAATATATATTGAAGTTAGGCTTTATATTAAAACCTGATTTGGCCAATTATATATTAGACTTTTAAATTGTAAAATCATTCTTTCAACTTATATATATACTTAGTTCACAAAAAGTTTAGATACACATTTGTGACCACAATATACGGTGTAGCTATCAACTAAATCAGATCATATACTGTATGTTAGCAATTAATTTACAGCTTTTTGTGGTTTAATCGTATAGATAAACTAAAAATATTAAATGGTACAAAAATGAATGCGATATCGATTACTGAAGAGTGCATAAATCAAAGTAAATATTCCTAATATATTAGAATCATAAACAACATTTCTTTTAAACACTCAGCATAGAATTAGAATAGTCTATATAAACATACTCCAATATAGTGAATTTCTATTTTTCAATAATTTAATTACTATTCTTCGAAAATTAATCCATCTTGAAGTTTCCCTAAATTCATAGAAACTATCCTATCTCCTACTTTTTTAGCAAAATCCATGTCATGAGTTATAATCATCATGCTCATTCCTTTAACGCTCAAACTCTTTATTAGCATTGCAACTTCTCCAGTTAGACCTGGATCTAATGCAGAAGTTGGTTCATCAAAGCACATGATTTTAGGTTCTAATACTAATGCTCTACCAATAGCAACCCTTTGCTTTTGTCCACCAGACAACTCAAAAGGATAATTATCTTTCTTTTCTAATAAATTTAAAAACCCAAGTGTTTCTTCTGCTTTTATAATTGCATCTTGCTTTGTAAGCTTTAATACTTTCTGTGGTGCTTCTATTAGATTTTCTAAAACAGTCATATGTGGAAATAAATTAAAATTTTGAAATACTAATCCTATATCTTTTCGTATTTCTTTAAGTTCATTTTTTCCTACATACTTTCCATTCTTACATAAGACCTTTTTATTTATTTCTATATCTCCGTCATCACATTTTTCTAGTGCATTTACACATCTAAGTAATGTTGTTTTTCCACCACCTGAATGACCTACAACAACTAATATTTCTCCTTTTATTATTTCAAGATTAACACCTTTTAAAACTTCTGTATCTCCAAATCTTTTTTTTACATTATTAACTTTAAGCATATATATATTCCTCCAAATTAGGCATATGAAACAAAATAACAGACCAAAATGTACTGTATATTTAATCTTTTATTTTTGAATATGCCTTACTTATAATAGTCGTATTTTTCTTCAATCACCTTTAATACTTGGCTAAAAACCCCTATTACTATTAAGTATACAACTCCAACTATTAAAAGTGGCATTAACGAAACATCTCTATTTGCAGCAGTTTTACCTATTTTCAGCATTTCATCCATTCCTACGACATAAACTAAAGACGTATCCTTTACTAACGTTGTTATTTCATTTGCAACTGGTGGAATAACTCTTTTAAATGCTTGTGGAAGTATTATTTTAAAGAATATATTTTTCGAACTCAAACCCAAAACCTGAGCTCCTTCAACTTGTCCATCATCAATAGATGCTATACCAGCTCTAAATATTTCTCCAAAGTAAGCTCCATAATTTAAAGTGAATGCTAAAATTGAAGCTGGAAATCTATCAACTTTAATTCCGATTAAAGGCATTCCAAAAAAAATCACAATAATTTGTAGCAATAGAGGAGTACCTCTCATTATAAGAACATATACTCCACTTATTTGTTTTAGTATTAGAGATTTAGATGTCCTCATTGCAGCAATGATTATTCCAAGTGGAATAGACAGTATAAGTGTCAAAATAAAAATTTCTAATGTTACTTTAAGTCCCTCTAAAACTTGGGGCATCAGTTCCAAAATATAACTCAAAGATTCTCCTCCTTTTTATTGTTTTTTAATTATATCTCTAAATTCTTAAGTAGATATTTTCCATAGATATTTGAATGTGACTAAGTACTATTATATGTAAATATTATTAAATAACTTTATTATTTAATAACTATGTCTTCTTCAAACCATTTTTTAGATATTTCCCCAGCAGTATCATCTGCTATTACTTCATCTAAAGCTTTATTTAAAGCTTCTACCAATTTAGTATCACCTTTTTTAATTCCTACACCATATTGTTCTTTACCAAAGTTTTCATCTAAAATTTTATATTTTTCTGCGCCTCTTGCTTTCATATAATATCTAGCTAAAATTTCATCTACAACAATAGAATCTAATCTCCCTGCTTCTAAATCCATTAATGCAGAATTATTATCATCAAAAGTAACAAGATTCTCACCATCAAAACCTTTTATTGTATCTCCATCAGCTTCCACCGCATCAACTGCGGTGGATCCAGTTTGAGCTCCAACTTTTTTTCCTGCTAAATCTCCTTTAGATTTTATATTAGAATTTGCAAGTGTTACTATAACTTGAGTATTATTCAAATATGGTTTTGAAAATTCAACTTTTTCTTTTCTCTCATCATTAATCGAATATCCATTCCATATTAAATCTATATTTCCATTATTAAGTTCAGTTTCTTTCATGCTCCAATCAATTGCCTGAAATTTTATTTTTTTATTGAGTTTTTTAGCAACTGCATCTGCTAGATCAACATCAAATCCAACCACTTTTCCACTTTCATCTTTAAATCCCATCGGAACAAAAGTATCATCTAAACCTATTACTAATTCATCTTTATCTAATGCACTTGTTGTAGTATCTGATGATGATTTATTTTGAGTAACTCCTTTACATGCAACTAGACTCGCTCCTAATATAGCTATAATAGCAACTGTAGTTAATTTTTTTATTAAATTATTAATTTTCATAAATTATTTCCCCCTCGAATTCCTTTTCTCTATTCACCACTTTACCACATTAAAGCAAAGCAATCAAGTATTTTTTTAAATTATGAAATAGTAATAAAGGATTATTATTATTTCATTTTCTATTAGACTAATTTTGCTATCTTTAGTTTTCCTTTTATCTTAAATAAAAGAAATAAAGAGCTATAACAATTAAAATTATTATGACTCTTTAGAATAATGACACTTATTTTCTTGAAGATACCCTCTCTAATGCTCTTTCTAGGTTATCTAAATGTGATGTGAATTCATCTATTGTGTTTGTAACCTGTTTTTTGTCAATAGGATCTTTAATTGTATCTGCTTTGTCTTTAGCATCATCTGCATTATCTTTAATCTCATCTAACTTATCAGATATATCATCAAACTGTTTTTTTATATCTTCACTTTTCCCCTCGAAATCAACATTATTCAATGCGTCCGTTAATTCATCGGCTTTATCATTTAGCTCTTTTATTGTTCTTGTTGTATCACTATCACCTTCATCTAATTTATCTGAAATCTCTTTAGGCATAGTTTTTAATTTATCCATCAATTCTGTCATTTTTTCTGATTCAAATACTTCATTTACCTTATCACCAGTAAGCTTTTCATCTGTATTCTCTTTTCTTTCAATTATATAGTCATCTTTAAGATTACATCCAATCAAAGAAAAAGATATTATACTGCATAATATAAAACTCATTATACTCTTTTTTTTCATCTTTCCCTCCATCTTATCTTTTTGTACTGCATAGTATATATTAATACTTTTTTATCATTATTTCAATCCGATATTTTACTATAGTATGTTAATATAAGGCATATTAACATACATAATAATTAAAATTTATTCTATAACTTACATAGTAATCTCTTTTTATACTTTATAGTTGCTATTTCGCTTATATTTTTTATTAATATATAATTTGATATTCCTCCATATATACCCATTATAGGGATCCCCTGTATTATCTTCGCCAGAATTATATTTTCAGATAAATTTCTAGAAGCTGCTCTTATCATTTTATCGATATCCACTTTATTATTGAAATTATTATCAATATCATATCCAATTCTATCTGCTTCATTAGAATATATAATTCTTTCTCTTGTTGCATTTGTGCTTATACAGATTATATTTAAAATAAAAACTTTCTCTTCTTCTGAATCATAATCAAAACCATAATTTAAGCAAACTTCATATACAGTTTTTAATATTACTCCTATAAAAACTGGTATATCCGGAAGTCCTATTCCGAATACCCCAAGTATTGTTCCTTCTACTGTTGTTATACCTTTATTTATAAATGAACCCTTTTTTGCATTCTTATCAATTCTGTTTAAGTTTTTATTATTTATTTGCTTAGATAGAATATATTGATTTGTATCAGCTTCATTTCTTAATTTCTCTATATTGTAACTTTTTTCTATTAGTGTAGTTCCTTTTTTTAATACATAATAAAAACCTTTTTCAAATGCTTTTTCGAACGTCTCAATCATTTTAGTTGGAATTTTTCCTTCTAGTTTATTTCTTATTGGAGATATTTTATTTTTTATGTAACTATCATCTTTTTTATTCAAAAGTTTCTCTTCTATTTTCATTAGCTTACTTTTTTGATTAACTATAACTTTTTTTTCTTTAAAATCTTTATCTCTCATATTTTTTTATATAGATACTAATATTATAAACTCTACATATTCCACTGATTCTTAGCTAATGCACTTTTAAGAAAAATGACATATATTTTTATACATATGGATTAAGTAAAGATTTAAAGTTGATATCTAAATTAACCTCCATTCCAAAATGATTTAGTGTTTTTATTATTGTATCTCATATATTATATTAATTCCATAATAATAAATATTTTATACATTATACTCTCTATATTACCCTTATACTCCCTATATTACTCTTATCCATTAAATATATAAACTAAAGCATATTAAAAATAATAATAAGTCAGTATACTAGTCTATTTGACTTGTTATTTTCTTTCACGTGCCTAAACTAGAAATAAAGGGTATATTTCTGTGTAGTGTTGCATATGAACATTTAGCGGTAGATATTTCTTCAAGAGAAGTTACTCCATTTCTGCATGGCCCCAATTTTATATTGGGATCCATACAGAAATTATACAACTTCTCTTTGTAGAGATTCACAGCTAAATTATCAGCAACCTTAACAAATACATACCCTTTATTTCGCTTTTAATTTTACTATTCTATTATTTAGTCCCTTTAAGCATTTCTCCAATTGCTGCTATACTTCCAAGTGATGATAATGTTTCATTTGGTAATATAAGCTTATTAGCTGGATTTTTAGACATCTCTATAAGGGCTTCAACTTGTTTTAAAGCTATAACAGTTTCATTTGTTCCTGATTCGATGATAGCTTTATTTATTTTTCTAATAGCTTCTGATTCAGCAATAGCTATTTGTTCTATAGCACTTGCTTTACCTTCTGCCTCTAATAATTGAGATTCTTTTAGCCCTTCAGCTCTTCTTATACTAGCTTCCTTTTCTGCTTCTGCAGATAATATTTTAGATTGTTTTTCACCTTCAGCTTTTTCTATTTGCGATTGTCTTAACCCTTCTGCTTGAAGAATCACAGCTCTCTTCTCTCTTTCAGCTTTCATTTGTTTTTCCATTGCTTGTTGAATTTCAGCTGGTGGAACTATATTTTTAATTTCTACTGAAAGTATCTTTATACCATATGCATCAGTAATTTCATCAATAATACTTAAAAGGTCTCGGTTTATAGTATCTCTTCCCGATAATATTTCATCTAATGTCATATTTCCCAGTATATTTCTCATATTAGTTGTAGCTGAGTATATTATACCCGCTTTATAATTTTCTATGTTATAAACAGCATCTCTTGCGTTCAACATTTTAAAGAAAATAACGTTATCCACTAAAATATTAACATTGTCTTTAGTTATAACTGACTGTGGCTCTACGTCTAAAATTTGTTGCTTTGTTGTAAGTTTTTTTCTAACAAAATCTACGAATGGTATTATAAAATGCCAACCCGGTTCTAATACCCTATCAAATTGTCCAAATCTTTCTAAAACAGATAAATAACCTGTGTTTACTATTTTAATGCAAGATAGTACTACCGCTAAGACGAATATTAATAGTACCCCTAAAATTATCATAACTACGTTCATTTTTTAATCCCCCTATATTTTTTTTATTTTTAATTTTATTCCTTCTATGCCTGTAATCATAAATTTTTCACCTGCATGAATCACTTCACTCTCATTTATTACTGTCCAATATTCTCCATTAACTTTAACTTGAGATGTACTCGTAATCTCTTTTTCACTCTCCATAATTTTACCAATATAAGTTTCTTCCATGAGTGGTATATTCTTGTGCATATTCTTATACTTTTTCTTTAGCCATGGATAACCAGTTAATAATGATATTATGCTTATTATTGCAAAAATTATTATTTGAAGTATAAATGAAATTCCTAAAGCTGCACATATTGCGGCCACAATAGCTCCTATTGAAAATAATACAAAACAAAAATTACTAGTCAAAATATCTATTGCGACTGCACAGATTACAATAATTAACCAAAATATTATTAGATTCATATATTTTCTCCCTTCAATATTAATATACTACTCTTGCAATTGTTAATATTTTATTTTTATTTTTGAAATATAATATCTTATAATCTCATTATACAATACTTATAATTATTTTGCAAAGTATTTTATACCTTTAAATAAGTTATTAAATACTTTGTATTTTTTCACTTACATTTCACTATTATTTAGTTTATAATTATTTGAATATATTTTGTTCATTAAGTAAAAATATATTTATAAATACATTAAATTATAATAAGTTTATAATTTCTAGAAATATTAAGATACACTAAAAAGATACCAAGTCAGTATTCTAATCTATATTGTCTTATTATTTTCTTTCATATGCCTAAATTTATTACGAGGAGTGATTAAATGGATTTTATTAAAGTTGCAGCCGCTTGTCCTAAAACTAAGGTTGCTAACGTCGACTATAATGTTGAAAATATTTTACTCTGCATAAATGATGTTAAGTGCGAAAAAAATAAATTTATAGTTTTTCCAGAACTTTGTATTACATCTTATACTTGTGGTGATTTATTCTTACAAGAATATTTAATCAATAAATCTTTAACTGGTCTTGAGCAGATATTAAATGCTACCAAGGATACTGATATTTTAATTGCTGTTGGTGCGCCACTTCTTTCTAATAGTATTTTATATAATTGCGCTTTTTTATTATTTAAAGGAAAAGTTTTAGGAATAGTGCCAAAATCATATCTTCCAAACTATAGTGAATTTTATGAAAAGAGATGGTTTAGTGAAGGACTTTCTATTGAAAATCAAATAGTAGATTTACCTTTTCAAAAAGAGGTTCCATTTGGTACAAATTTAATTTTCTCATCTAATATTGCAAATTTTGGGATTGAAATTTGTGAAGACTTATGGGTAACAATTCCACCTAGTTCTTATCTTTCTCTTATGGGTGCTCATATAATTGGAAATCTTTCAGCATCAAATGAACTTGTAAGTAAGATGGATTATAGAAAAAGTCTTATTTCAAATCAAAGTGCTAGAACAATTTCTAGCTACATATATTCTTCTGCTGGCGTTCATGAATCTACTACAGATGTATTATTTAGCGGTCACTTGCTTATAAGTGAAAATGGCTCATTATTAAAAGAAAATAACAGATTTCAAAGAGATAATGAAGTAATATCTTCTATAGTTGATGTTTTTAAATTAAAATCCGAAAGAATGAAAAATTTAAGTTTTAGAGACTCAGCTAGATTTGTTAATAAAAAACCTAATATAATTAAGTTTGAATTTACTGATACTCTTCTTGGAACCTTCGATAGATTTGTAGATAAGCATCCATTTGTTCCTTCTTTTGAAAAAGAGAGAGAAATGAGATGTAAGGAAATATTCAATATTCAAGCAGCAAGCTTGGCTAAAAGATTAGAACATACTAAATCTCAAAAAGCAGTAGTTGGAATTTCAGGTGGATTAGATTCAACACTAGCATTGCTTGTAATAGTTAAGACTTTTGAATTACTTAATTTAGATAAAAGTAATATTGTAACTGTTACTATGCCTGGTTTTGGTACAACTGATAGAACTTATAAAAATGCTATTGATTTATGTGCAGAATTACATACAGATCTTAGAGAAATAAATATAGTCAAAGCATGTCTTCAACATTTTGAGGATATTGGGCATGATAAAGATATTCATGATGTTACTTATGAAAATGTTCAAGCAAGAGAAAGAACTCAAATTTTAATGGATATTGCAAATAAAGAAAAAGGGCTTTTAATAGGAACTGGCGATTTATCAGAACTCGCTCTTGGTTGGTGTACTTACAATGGCGATCATATGTCCATGTATTCTGTAAATCCTTCTATACCTAAAACTCTTGTCAGATATTTAGTCAAATATGCAGCTCAAAATGAATCCACTGAAGTTGTATGTAATACACTTTTGGATATATTAGATACACCAGTTAGTCCTGAATTATTACCTAAAGATAAAAATGGGCAAATATCTCAAAAGACAGAAGATATTATAGGTCCTTACGAACTTCATGATTTCTTCTTATATCATTTTATAAAGCATGGTTCTACGAAAGAAAGAATATTTTTCTTAGCTAAAATTGCTTTTAAAGACAATTATTCTGATGAAGAAATAAAAAAATGGCTAGATAAATTTATGTTTAGATTCTTTACTCAACAATTTAAGCGAAGTGCTCTTCCTGACGGACCCAAAGTCGGAAGTATCTCTTTAAGCCCTAGAGGTGATTTCAAAATGCCATCAGATGCCGAACCTTGGAAATAAAATTATACAATAGTAATTTATCATAACTAATTATTATTAAATCAATAAGTAATGGTTGTTAATTCTTGTTGGTTTAATAATAAAATTCCATTTTTTATGCTTGATTGTAGAATTTTCTTTCAAGTAGTGCTACAATTAATGTTATTAAATAAGCAATAGCAATAAGGCATATAAACAATATACCTTAGGCTATATTGATGTGGAGGAATATAAAATGGGGAAAAAAGCTGATATCGACTGGAGTAAATTAGGATTTGATTATATAAAAACAGATCTTCGTTATATTTCAGTTTGGAAAGATGGAAAATGGGATGATGGAACGCTTACTGAAGATAATATGCTTCATATAAACGAAGCTTCTACTGTTATTCACTATGGACAAAGTTGTTTTGAAGGACTTAAAGCATATACAACAAAAGAAGGCAAAATTCAATTATTTAGACCTGACTTAAATGCAAATCGTATGAATGATAGTTGTGATAAAATTCTTATGCCGCAGGTTCCGGTAGGAAAATTTATTGATGCGGTTAAGCAAGTTGTAAAAGCAAATGAAAAGTATGTTCCACCTTATGGAAGTGGTGCAACTTTATATATTAGACCATTTTTAATGGGTGTCGGCGCTAATATAGGTGTTAAACCAGCTCCAGAATATATCTTTGGTATATTCTGCATGCCAGTTGGACCTTATTTTAAAGATGGGGTATCGCCTTGCAATTATATGGTTTCAGATGAATATGATAGAGCAGCTCCTCATGGTACTGGCGGTAATAAAGTTGGTGGTAATTATGCAGCATCTCTTCAAGCTCATGCTGAGGCTGTTAGAAAAGGCTTTGCTGATTGTATTTATTTAGATCCAGCAACTCATACTAAAATTGAAGAAATAGGAGCTGCAAACTTCTTTGGAATAACTAAAAACAATGAGTTTATTACACCTACTTCACCATCTATATTACCTAGTATAACCAAGCGCTCTCTTCTTTATATTGCAGAACATTATTTAAAAATGCCTGTTTTTGAAAGAGAAGTTTTTGTTGATAGATTAGATGAATTTAAAGAAGCCGGTGCTTGTGGTACTGCTGCTGTAATCACTCCAATTGGAGGAATTCAATATAAAAATAAATTACATGTATTCCACAGTGAGACTGAAATAGGTCCTATAACTCAAAAATTGTATGATTTACTTTTAGGAATTCAATTAGGCGACGTCGAAGCTCCAGAAGGTTGGATATACGAAGTAAAATAATCAATATTAAAAAATAGTATAAAAGCATTTTTTTAAATGCCTTTATACTATTTTTTGTTTTCTATTTCTTGTTTTTTAAACTTTTATAGAAAGTATACGAATATATAATTAATATAGTAAACTACTCATAATATAAGAGAATGAGAGAATTTTACCTATATAATTTGAATCTAAAATTTCACGCTTAATTTGTAATTATAAAGGAGTGGTATATATGCCTGATAATAGAATAAGTTCTATAAACAAATATGCTGTAGGCAGTGTAGCTAGTATTAGTACTGAGAATAATATAACCAAAAGACCTTATAGTAACATCCCCACTTCTCATACTAAAAGGGAAAATACCTCTGATTCTTTTAATGATACTTTGGACTCAGCTAGTTCACACGATTCATTAAATGATAATTCAGAAACTTTTTCAAATGAACTAGAGAATGCACTAAGGTTGAAAAGTGAAGAAAATTCTAGAATAGTTCAAGCAAAATTTAATGATAATACTTTAACTGATTCTAATTTTACTAAAAATAACCTTGAAACTGAATTGCACAACAAACTTAGTCAAGCCATGGATATCGAAGTAGATATATCTATTATATCCAGAAAAATCGAATTACTTAATTCCTTAAAAAAGTAATCTTAAGTAGTATAATAGAAGATACTATTGATAAACATCTATCACTTGTTGAAATTTATTTCTATAGTGAGTGTTTTAAATAAATGTTGTTACTATATTTAAAGATCAAATTATATATGACAAGCAGTTAGAAATCAATTAGTATATATTATAAATAAAATGTTGTTGTGAGTGTGCAGAACTCATAACAACATCTTATTTAAACACTCTATATGTGTATGGAATTGAAACAGTTATGTGACGCTGATCCTACATATACTATAAGCTTTCTATTTTGAATTCATATCCACAAATACAATTTTTACGATTGGTATCTATGCCTTGTAATATCGAACCTTATATTGTTGCTAGATTATGTAATTTATTATATGCACCTTGCTTTTTTATCAATTCTTCGTGAGTTCCTTGCTCTATTATTCCACTATTGCCAAGAACAATAATTTCATCTGCATTTTTTATAGTTGATAATCTATGTGCAACTATTATAGTTGTTCTTCCTGCACATAATTTTTCTAATGATTCTTGTATTATGCGTTCAGTAACATTATCTAAAGCAGATGTAGCTTCATCTAATATTAGTATTGGTGGATTTTTAAGAAATACCCTTGCAATAGAAATACGTTGCTTTTGTCCTCCAGATAACTTTACTCCCCGTTCACCAATATAAGTATCATAACCTTCTGGCAATGTATTTATAAATTCATGTATATTAGCCATTTTAGCAGCTCTTAATAATTCTTCTTCAGTTGCATCTATTTTTCCGTATAGCATATTCTCTCTTATAGTTCCTGTAAATAGAAATACTTCTTGTTGAACTATTCCAATATTTTCTCTAAGTGAATCTAGTTTAATATCATAAATACTTTTATTATCAATCAAAATATCCCCACTGTCCACTTCATAAAATCTAGGAATAAGATTACAGAAAGTTGTCTTTCCTCCCCCAGATTCTCCTACTAAAGCTAGTATTTTACCTTTACTTATTTTAGCCGAAATATTCTTTAAAACATTTTTTCCTTCATAACTAAAATCAACATTTTTAAATTCTATTTCACCTTTTACATTCTCAAGCTCAATTGCATTCTTTTTATCTTTTTCTCTGTTTTCACTCATTATTTCTAGGTATCTTTGAAAACCTGTAATTCCATCTTGAAATTGTTCCATAAAATTAATAAGCTTTTTTATTGGTTCAGTAAATAACTTTATAAATAGCATATATGCTATAAAATCACCAACATTTATAACTCTAATTAGTGTAAATACTCCACCACCTATTAGTCCTACGTAATTTAATATATCTATTCCAAATCCTGCACCTGACGAGTACTCAGCCATTACTTTATAAGCTTTTTCTCTAGCATTAATAAATTTCGCATTGCCCTTTTCAAATTTTTCTTCTTCAGACTTATGACTAACAAAAGCCTTTGATATCTTTATTCCTGAAATACTATTTTCAAGGCTTGCATTAACTACCCCTGTTTCTACCTTATTTTTAAGAAATGCTTCATTCATTTTCTTTCTCTGATATAAGGTAAACCATACTATAAAAGGTATAAAGGCAAATATCACTATTGTGAGAGGTACGTTAATAGTACATAATATTGCAAATGAACCTATAAGCATAACGATTGATATAAATAGATCTTCTGGTCCATGATGGGCAAGTTCAGAAATATCCATTAAATCATTAATAATTCTAGACATTATATCTCCTGTTTTGTTATTATCAAAAAAGCTATTTGGTAATTTTTGAAGGTGCCTAAATATATGACTCCTCATATCTCCTTGCATTCTAACTCCTACTATATGACCCCAATACTGCATAAAATATGCACAAGCAGCTTTAATTATAAAAATTATAAGTAATGTTATTGCAAAAATAACGATCATTCTTAAATTTTCATTAGGAATTGAATCATTAACAAGTTGCCTTGTCATCATCGGATATACTAAATCGCATAAAGATGCTATGAATGCAACAACTAAGTCTAAAGTAAATAATAATTTATATGGTTTATAAAATGAAATAAATTTCTTTATCATTTAAAAACCTCCTTTCTTTATCTTTAAGTCACATTTAGAAAATATATAACATTGCTTTGACTGTTATTTTTTTCATGTGCTAGGAATAAAATTCGTATAGCTTGTATATACTCAAAGTAAGATACATAATTTTACAATTGTTTGGTGGTGAATAATTTTGATGAAAAAAACTTTTTATATGATTAATTTAAGTTTAGCAATACTCTTACCTTCATTTTCTTTAAATATAATAATGAGCAACTCAAACCCAAATCATTTTTTCCCATTGATCTTCATTTGCTTAGGTTTATGTGATACCTTACTCGGTATAAATTTATTAAATGCTAATAAAAAAGCTTTAAGTGTTTCTAGCTTTCTACTTGCAAGCTTTCTTTTTATTTTAGTTGGAAGTAAAATTTGTATGTATAGTTAAAATCTATATTATTTTTAAAATCTCATTTTTGCATTTATCTAGGTTTTCATTAAATATTGCTTTTATTTTAACTGGTTTTTCGCTAAATACTATTATATTTCCCTGGAAATATATAGCTTCATCTAAATCATGCGTAACTAAGATTACCATTCTTTTTTCTTTATTTAATAAATTCTTAAATTCATCTATTATAGTATATTTCAACTTATAATCGAGGGATTTAAATGGTTCATCCATTAAAATTAGTTTTGATGGCTTTCCAAATGCCCTTGCTATATTTGCTCTTTGCCTCATTCCACCACTTAATGCACCTGGATATTTGTTTTTTATCTCATAAATACCTACTAAATTTAAAACCTCATCAATCTTTTCACCTATAGTAAAATTGTTAAAATATTTCTTTAAAGTGATTTCTAAATTTTCTTTAACTGTAAGCCATTCTATTAGTCTATCTTCTTGGAATACATAACTTATATCACTTAATGATATCCCACTTATTTCTCCACTTTGTATTTCTGTAAGTCCTGCAATAATATTTAAAAGAGTACTTTTACCACATCCAGACCTTCCTATTATACAATTTACTTTTTCATCAGAAAAATCTAAATTGAAATTTTTAAATATTTTTTCATATTCATAAGATTTATTTAAATTTCTAATTTTTATGTTCATTTGACCCACCTATATGTCTTTTCATTTAATAACTTATTTATTATTTCTAAGACCAATGAGATAATAATAATAATTACTATCCATGCAAAAATACCAGATACATTAAAATTCACTTTTTCTAATTGTATTTGAGACCCTATTCCAAATTTGGGCTGACCATGAACTTCACCTGCAATCACCACTTTAAAAGTTAGTGCAAATGTTGATACAAAAATACTCATAAAATAAAATTTCATAACTGGCAAATAAATTTTTCTAATTTTATCTTTTAAGCTAACTTCATATATTTTCGTCATATCAATTATTTTTTTATCTATTTTCAGAATGCCATTTCTTATTCCTTCATAAAGTATTGGAAAAACAATAGCAAATCCAACTATAAATGGAGTTTTATCTTTATCGAACCATACTAATGAAAGAACAACAAGAACCATGGTTGGAATTGTTTTACCGAATGAATTTATAGGTTGCAGTAAATATTGAAAAAAAGGATAAACTACTGATAGTATCCCTAAGATCATAGCAAGAACTAGCGCTAATATATAGCTGAAAATAGTTCTATAAAAACTGCTTAGAATAATTTTTAAGAAATTTTGATCCTTAAAAATAATGCCAACAGCTTCAATAACTTGCTGTATTCTCGGAATATATATATCATTATTTATAATTATCGCAATTAATTGCCAAACTACTATGAAAAAAACACATGACAACAAAGTATATAATTTACTTGTCCATGAATATTTCATCATCTGGTATACTGCCTCCTATTGTCTTTGGATCAAATTTATTTAACTTTTCAAAATAAGTTTTATATTCTTTATAAGAATCTTTAATAGCCACATATTTTATATTTGAACGATCAATAGCTTTTATTATTATTGGTTTTTTAGCTGATACCCCTATTTCTTCACAATAAGTTCCTAGCGTTTCTCTATCACTATATACCCATTCAGTTGATTCTTTAACTTGCTTCAAAAATTCTGTTACAAACTCCTTATCATTTTCGCATAAATCTTTTTTAACGATAATTGTTGCTTGTGGATATCCATATTCTGAATTATTTATCTTCTTCCACTCTTCATTCAAATCCAAGATCACATTAAATTTTTCATTTTTGCTTTGGACAGTAGACAAAGCTGGCTCTGGTATTACTGCATATTGTGTTTTTCCTGATAATATTATTGGTGCAAGCTCATTTACTCCATCTACATAACTAAAATTAATATCTGTATCTACATCAATACCTTTATCTTTAAGTATCGTTTTTGTTATTATATCTGGTGTTAAACCCTTACCTATGTTATAGACTTCTTTTCCCTTTAGGTCCGCAAACGTTTGATTTTCATTAGTTGAACCTATATAAAAAGATCCGAATCCAACAGTTCCGGCTATCTTATATTCTTTATTCTTATTAAATACAGTAGCTGCAGTATTTGATGGTACTATTGCTATATCTGGCTCGCTCTTCATAACACTTGTTACTAAACTTTCAGAGCTTTGCTCAATTGTATAATTAATATTATATCCAGCTTTGACTTCTGGTTTTTCTTTTATAATCTTAGCCACTGCTATAGATGGAAGACCGTCTGGTGCTATAAAACTGATTTCTTTAATTTCTGTAGCATTTTTTGTATCTTCACTTTTAATTTTATTATCATTTCCACAGCCTATAAGTGTTAACATTGACAATACTATAGATAAAAATAAATATAATTTCTTTTTCATTTTTTGACTCTCCTTTTCTAAACTTTAAATTAACTAAACAATCCAAGCGACATCTTAATTCTACTTAATTGATATTCACTCTTAATTATAATATCATATTGGAACAAAAATACCAAATCATCTCTATCTTACTTTAATTGCATTATAAAATAAATAAATCCATTACTTTTAATTAATCCTTGAAACTCTGATAGACTAATCATAATATTTATTTTAGGCATAGAAAAGAAATAACAGACTATTAGGCTTATCTGTTATTTCTTTCGATGCGTCTTAGCTATAACAGTTATATTTGCCTTCCACTCTTTTCCTCTCAGCAGTCTTGCTCATGTAAGAACCTTCTATCATATTTTTATAACCTTTTTTTAATATAATAGCTTTAATATATTCAATATGAGGACATCTGTCATAATGATAATTGTCAGTTGTCATACAAGACGATAAGTGTACAGAAACTTCATCCTTTTCTATATTATTTTTAACTTTTAACTTTTTAGATAGATGCTCTAATTTTGTAGCAACACTTTTTCCACAACAACCACCACAAGTAAAAGAAATATATCTTGTACTATCATCATAATCTTTAAAGACAGAATCTTTATTATAAAAAGCATTTGTACAAGCAAAACCACTACAACGATTATGTGCAATATCACATTGAATAATAACCACATATTTTATATTCATTTATTCATGACTCCTTTTTAATATGCTTATTAAAGCATTTATCGATTTTTTATAGATACCTAACTTCTAAGTTATACTTATACTATGAATCTATATTCAAGACTAGAAAACTAGAAATGAAGGGTACACTTTTGTTTAGTGTTACATCAGAGAAGAGTGCCCTTTATTTGGGCTGATTATACGCATAAATATGGTTTTCACTTTGGGTATCTTTATCTATATATATCAACAATCATTCCTTGTATCTCATCGATTGTTGATGCAATATTAATGTTTTCTTTCTCGTCTGAGAGTAATCCTTTTGTTAGCTCTTCAAGTTTAAGATCTACGGTATCAACAGTTATGAAATATTGGGTTTGCCAGAAGCTAATATCTTTTTTGGTTTCATACATAAATTTTAGTATTGATTCTAAATATTCTTTTATAATCTTCTTATACATAATGACATCAACATAAGTCTTAGTAGTTATAAGCCTACTACCTCTTTTTTTTATATCAGCTATCATCTTATTGAATTGTTCTTCTGATTTTTTATGTTTCTCTTGGCTAAAGCTCTGAGAGAAATCTTTTTTTTCAGAAACAATTTTCTTTTCGGATGTCACGGTTCCTCTTCTTACTCTCCCTATTTCCATGTATACTCAATCCTTTCTTATCCTAAGTTATGATTAAACCACAAAAAGCTGTAAATTACTTTTCATTATATAATATATAGCAATTTAGTTAATATTTGTACCCTATATTGTGATTTAGATCGGGTACTTAACCTTTTTGTAAGCTGATCAAGTTATATAAAAAATAATTAATTATATCAATATACACATGCATATTGATTAATTATTTTTTGGACATGCTAATATACTTAATTATATCAAAATTATGTTTTCTTCTCTACTTATATTTCAACTATAAAAAAATATTTCATTTTTTTCCACGTATATAATTTTGCAAAACTTCTAATATATATATATATATATTAATTTTGAATGGAGTGATTTTATCTATGTGGTTCAATAAAACTTCACAAGATGTTTTGAGACAATTAAATATAGATCCTAATACTGGTCTTTCTGACTTAGAAGCAAAAATTAGACTTGAAAAGAATGGTGAAAATAAATTAGACTCCCAAAAGAAAAAAAATATAGTTCAACTTTTTTTATCACAAATAAATGATGTGATGATTTATATACTTTTAGGTGCAGCTGCTATTTCTGCATTTATGAAAGAATATAGCGATGCAGTTATTATATTAATTGTAATTTTAATAAATGCTTTTATAGGCGTTATTCAAGAGTCGAAGGCTGAAAAATCTCTGCAAGCACTGAAAAAATTATCCACCCCTAAGGCAATAGTTAAAAGGGATGGAACTATAAAAGAAATTGCGTCTGAAGAAGTAGTTGTAGGTGATATCATTATTTTAGATGCAGGAAGATATCTGCCTGCTGATTTAAGGTTAATTGAAAGTTCTAATTTAAAAATTGATGAATCAACTTTTACTGGTGAATCTGTTCCCGCTGACAAAAATATAAATGTCATAACTTTAAATGAAAATATTCCTATAGGCGATCAGCTCAATATGGCATTCATGTCTACTTTAGTTATTTATGGACGTGGAACTGGAATCGCTATAAATACTGGTATGAATACTGAAATAGGTAAAATAGCAAATTTATTAAATCAAGAAGATGACAATACTACTCCTCTTCAAAGAAGATTAGCTCAGCTTGGAAAAATTTTAGGCTTTGGAGCTGTAGGAATTTGTGCATTAATATTTATTATTTCTATGTTCCAAGGAAGAGATCGGTTTCAAATGCTCCTAACGGCTATAAGTTTAGCTGTTGCTGCAATCCCTGAGGGACTCCCTGCTATAGTTGCCATAGTTTTAGCTATAGGAGTTCAAAGAATGATAAAGCAAAACTCTATAATCAAAAAACTTCCTGCCGTTGAAACACTAGGTTCTGTAAATATAATATGTTCTGATAAAACAGGAACTTTAACTTTAAATGTAATGACAATAACAAAATGTTGCATAAATAATGATCTAATATCTATAAATGACTGTGATTTAAATAATGCTGATCTAAAATTATTATTTGAAGGCATGATTTTATGTAATGATGCTACTTCAAAAGATGGTTCTAAAACAGGTGATCCAACTGAAATAGCTCTTTTGGATGCAGGCATTAAATTTAACTTGTATAAAGAAGACTTAAATTTCCTCTATACAAGGGTTGATGAAATTCCATTTGATTCAGATAGAAAATTAATGACTACAGTAAATAAATATAAATCTGACTTTAAAGTCTTTACTAAAGGTGCTATAGATAATTTACTTAAAATTTCAAATAAAATATTACTAAATGGAGAAATTATTGATTTTACACAAGATAAAAAAGATCAAATACTCAATCTTTCTAATTTAATGTCCGATGAAGCTTTAAGAGTTCTTGGCTTAAGTTATAAGGATATAAAGGATAAAAGTATTAGCTTAGATTCACTTGAAAAAGACTTGGTATTTGTTGGTTTAATGGGAATGATAGATCCCCCTAGAAATGAGGTCAAGTTATCTATTGATCTATGCAAACGAGCAGGTATAATTCCTATTATGATAACAGGAGATCATAAGAATACTGCTTTTGCCATTGCAAGTGAGCTTGGAATTGCAGAAAATCTAAATCAATGCATGACTGGAAGTGAGATTGATCTTCATAGTGAGGAAAGTTTTAATAAAATAGTTAATAACTATAAAGTTTTTGCTAGAGTTTCGCCACAAAATAAGGTTACAATTGTAAAAGCATTTAAATCTCATGGAAATATCGTATCTATGACCGGAGATGGAGTTAATGATGCGCCTTCTTTAAAGGCTGCTGATATAGGCGTCGCTATGGGTATTACTGGTACTGATGTAGCTAAAGGTGCTGCCGATATGATCTTAACAGACGATAATTTTGCAACTATAGTAAAGGCAGTAGAAGAAGGTAGAAATATTTATGCTAATATAAGAAAATCTATAATCTTTCTGTTATCTTGTAACTTAGGTGAAATAGTTGCGTTATTTGTAGCAATTCTATTTAACTTTAATCCTCCATTACTTCCAGTTCATATTTTATGGGTAAATCTAATAACTGATAGCTTTCCAGCCCTTTCTCTTGGAGTAGATCCAAATGATCCAGGTATAATGGAATATCCACCTAGAGACCCTAAAGAATCTCTTTTTGCCGATCAGATGGGAATATTCTTAACATTAAACGGATTATTAATTGGAGGAGTAACATTACTTGCCTTTAAGATTGGTGAAATATTGTATATGAATTCTTTAGTTCATGCTCAAACTTTAGCTTTTGTAGTTTTAAGTTTCTCACAATTATTTTTTTCACTTTCGATGAGAAACAAAAAGAAGTCTCTTTGGGAAGTTGGGTTCTTTACAAATAAGTATCTATTATTTTCAATTTTGCTTGGTATTGTAATTCAATTTATGATTATTGTGATTCCTTTTTTCGCTAGAGTATTTAATGTATTTACGCTAAATATTAGAGATTGGATTATAGTTATTTGTATATCTCTGATACCATTTACAATAAATGAAATATTTAAAATGATGAAGTATCATAAATAATCACTATTTAACACTTATTGTTATAATACTTTACTATTTTAATCACACTTCTTTATGAATTTCACTAAAGTTTTTTTATATTGCTAATTATAGTTGAAACAAAGGTATATCTGTAATATACTTTATGTTATAAAAGGGATTTTAGGAGGTAATAAATATGATAATAAGATGTATAGACAATAATCTTTGTTCAACCTTAACTTTAACTAAAGAATATATAGTTATAGAAGAAGCTTCTGAATATTATGTAATTATTGATGACAAGAATGAAGAAACAACTTGTAGAAAAACAAGATTTGAAGTTGTTGAGGATGGTGGTTTGACTAAAAAGACCAAAGCTACTATTACAGAACTCAGTTATCAATTAGAAAATAATTTTAAAGACATTAAACAATTTGCAATCAGAAAAAATTCTAAAGGCGAAATTAAAGAAATATCTGTCAAATTTAAATATAACTAACTAAAAAGGAGCTATTGCAAAATGATTTTTTATAAATCACTATGAGCAACAGCCCTTTTTAATTTGCCTTTTAGATTTTTTTAGTTAATTAATATATTTATATTATATTCCTTAAGCCAAATATTCATTTGGATTAAATAAGCAATTAATTGTGGTCCTGTCATTAATTGTCCATACCATGGTGATTTATATGATTCTCCTTTGGTTCTTATAATTTCTCTAATTACTTTATCATCAATGATTTCATGAATTGGTGATGATTTATCATCTAATATTCCTGTCATCATATTGCATACTATATCTGTATATACTGGATTGTATGTCTTTGGATATGGGCTCTTCTTCCTGTAGATAATATCATTTGGTAGTATTCCCTCAAATGCTGCTCTTAGTAATCCCTTTTCTCTGCCCTTGTACAATTTTATATCTGCTGGCAAATTGAAGGCATAATCTACTAATCTAATATCTGCAAATGGAACTCTTGCCTCTAAACCGTTATACATACTAACCCTATCTTTTCTAGTAAGAAGCTGCACCATAAACCACTTCAAATTTAGATAAGATACTTCTCTCATTCTATAATCTCTTTTACTTTCACCCTCAAGATGTGGTACTTTACTTAATGATTTTTCATATTGTGTCCTGACTAACTCTTCTAGTGACATATTCTTTAAACTCTTATTAACTATAGCTTTTCTATCACTAACAAATCTTGACCATGGAAAAGTGTCTAAATAAAACATTTCATCTCTTGTAAACCAAGGATATCCTCCAAATATCTCATCAGCACACTCTCCAGTAAGACCAACCACAAAATTTTTACGGATTTCCTTGCAAAATAAAAGCATAGATGAATCAATATCTGCCATGCCTGGTAAATCTCTTGAAATCACAGCATCTCTTAATGCTTCTGCCAAATCTGCATGATCTAATACTACTTTTATATGATTGCTTCCTATAAATTTAGACATTTCACCTGCCCAATAGTCATCCGATGTAGGTTGGAATAACGATGCCTTAAAATACTTTTCATTATCTTCATAATTAATAGAATAAGTAGTAAGCGTCTTTCCTTGTTTTTTAAATTCCTCTGCAGCTATTGTCGCAATAATCGAGGAGTCTAATCCACCTGATAAGAATGCACAAAGTGGTACATCTCCGACTAATTGTCTTTTTATTGCATCTGTTAATAATTCTCTTGTATGGACTATCGCTTCTTCTGGAGTCTCATGGAACTTTCTTGCTTCTAATGTCCAATACTCCCATTTTTTAATGTTGCCATCAGCAGAAATAAGTAGACAATTTGCTGCTGCAACTTCTTTTATATTTTTGAATATACCGCTCCCTGGTATTGTAGCAGGTCCAAGTCCAAAAAGTTCAGTTAACCCCTCTCTATCCACTTCTCTTTTAATTCTTGGATTTGCCAAGATAGTTTTTATTTCTGAACCAAAAACAAGAGTATTGTTATTCACAGTATAAAATAATGGCTTAACTCCCATTTGATCTCTTGCTAAAAAAAATTCTTTTTTACCTTCATCAAAAATTCCAAAAGCAAAAATGCCTATTAATTTATTAACACATTCGATGCCCCAACAAATATAAGCGCTAAGCAATACCTCAGTATCAGAGTAAGAATCAAATGTAAATCCATTAGCTTTTAATTCTGCTCTTAATTCTTCAGTATTATAAAGTTCTCCATTATAAACTAACGTGTATTTTTTATCTTGAAATATTTTAGTCATAGGTTGCATCCCACCCTCTGGATCTACAACAACTAACCTTCTATGCCCTAATAAAACATTTGGAGAGATATAATATCCTTTAGCATCTGGACCTCTCTTCCCGAGTGTCTTGACCATTTTTTCTAGTATTTCTTTATCTTTCACTATATCTTGTTTAAAATTTACTAACCCAGCAATACCGCACATTTATTTCACCTTCTATTTTTATTTAGACGTCTAAAAAAACAGCTTACAATTGTAATCATTAATATCTAAGCTTTAATATTTATTTTTTAGGGTGCCTACACTATTAAAATATGATTTAATTTTTATGTTGTGAAAAACATATAAAGTTTTTGAATACATTTATATATATATCACATACTATTTATATAATATTCCATAAGAGAGAGAAGGTTAAAATTTTGAATGTCACATGCGATTGTAAACAAAATATTGAATTAATACATTCACATTTATCAATAGATAAAAGCTACGATATTGTTGAAAGAAATTTAATAATAGGAGGCCGTGATACTGTCACATATTACATAAATGGATTTATCAAAGACAACATCATGGGAGATATATTGAGATCACTTTTTAAAATATCTCCTGAAACTATGAATTCATATAAAACGATTGATGATTTTATGAATAATGAAATTCCTCATGTATCTATTCAAAAACAAAATGACTTAGAAAAAATTATAGCAGCCTTATTATCTGGCCAAACAATAATGTTTATTGGAGGCTATGATTCATTCATAGCTCTTGATCTGCGTACTTATCCAGGAGCAGATTCATCAAAACCTGAAAAAGAAAAAACTTTAAGGGGTGGAAGAGATGGATTTGTTGAAAAATTAGTCTTTGATACAGCTCTAATTAGAAGAAGAATAAGAGATCCTAGATTAGTTTTTGAGATGCATTCTATTGGAGATATTTCAAAAACAGATGTCTGTCTTGCTTACATAGATGGAGTCGCAGATAAAAAAGTAATTGATTTAATAGTTGCTAGTTTTGCAAAAGTAAATATAAGGGCTCTAACTCTTGGGGATCAAAGTTTAATTGATGTGATGTGTAAAAAGAATTGGCTTAATCCATTTCCAAAGGTAAGATATACTGAGAGACCCGATGTAGCTTGTGCACATATAGTTGAAGGAAAAATAATAGTTATTGTGGATAATTCTCCAAATGTTATGATTCTTCCAACTGGAGTTTTTGATTTTTTACAAGATGTAAATGATTATTATTTTCCAGTGTTTACAGGAAACTATTTAAGAATTATCAGAAATTTAGTCTTATTATTGACTGTACTCGTAACTCCACTTTATCTACTCTTCATAAATGGAAATGTTTTCTTACCTCCTTATTTTGACTTCTTAAAACCTCAAGATTATTTTGCTATTCCTATGATTATCCAATTTATTATTTTAGAATTTGCCGTAGATGTGTTGAAATTAGCAGGTTTAAATACTCCAAGTCCACTTGGAAGTGCACTTTCTTTAATTGGTGGTTTAATTCTTGGGGAATATGCAATAAAGACAGGTTGGTTTACGACTCAATCTATCTTATATATGGCTATAGTAACTCTTGGGGATTTTACTCAACCTAGTATAGAAATGAATTTCGCCGTGAAATTTGCAAGAATGATGTTATTAATATTTTGTGGAATGTTTGGATTTTGGGGATTTATAGGAGGTATAGTAATCTTAATTATAATCATGGCAACTACTAAAACAGTAGCAGGAGATAAGTACTTCTATCCATTGGTACCATTTAATTGGAAAAAATTAAAGAATCTACTGTTTAGAACAAGAATATCCAAAGATGTTCAATAATATATCTTTATCTGACATATAAGAATATAACAATTTAGGTACATTGACTAACATTTATTTTCTAAGTCCAAAGGACTGCTACAAAATAGAGATCTCTATTTTGTAACAGCCCTTTATTTTTGATCATATTAATTTTTTCTAAGTTAATAGAAATTCACTAATACCAGTATCATAGGTGATATAATACTTTTATTATAGAAGCCTAGTTCCCTCTTTATCTTGTGCTATTAACTTTTGCTTCATTAATCCACCAAGAGTCATCTTGAAGTAATTTTTACTTGTATTAAATTGTTTCTTTATCTCATCCGATGAAGACTTATCATTAAATGCCATAAATCCTCCATTTTCTTTTAAGTATACAAGTATTTTTTCTGTTAGTACTTCTCTTTCATCTAATCTTTTCTTTCTTGTTGTTATCCCAATAGTACCATCTTCATAAATTATTTTAACTCTTGCTTGTATTTCTTCACCTTGGTGTATGTATTCAAAATGTTCATTTGCTAATATTAAACCTCTATATCTTCCATCTACCATTACATTTAAAGTACCATTTTCACATGTATCATACACTATTGCATTGACTTCGTCAGCAGACTTATATTTATTTTCTTCTGCTAATTCCAAATATGAATCTATTCTTGTTGTACCAGCTAATCTATCAGTTTTATCTACATACATATAAATTAGGTATTTTTTATTGTCTTTAAGCTTAAAGTTCTGTTCTCTCATAGGGATAAACAAATCTCTTTCAAGTCCAAAGTTTACAAATGCTCCAATGTTATTTTGGCTTACAACTTCCAAATAAGCAATTTCTCCAACTTTCAAAAATGGTTTTTTTAAAGTTGAAATTAATCTATCCTTAGAATCTTTATAAATAAATACTTCTATTTTATCTCCAACACTTACTTCACGTTCCTTTGTTGCACTATTTGGAAGTAGCACTTCATCACCAAATTCATCCTCAAGGTAATATCCGAAATCCACCTTTTTACTTACTTTTAATTTATTATAGTCTCCAATTATCATCATATTATTATTTCCTCCATTAGTCACTCAGGCATATTAAAAAAAAACAAATTAGTATGTCATTTTATTTAGTGCCCCAGCTGTATATTTTAATCATTTAAATTTTTTATCTAGTTCTACCTAATTTAAAAAAGATTTTTTATTATTTTTAATTTCTTAGTCTGATGTAGGTTTTTTATCTATAAAATTTCTTATCATAATTTATCACCTTATTTAAATCCTAAAGTTATTTTAACATTACATTTAGTTATTGTCATTATTTTACCCATCTGAATAATAATATATATTATAAATAATTTTTAGAGGTTGTAATATTGAGTAAAAGAAAATTACCTAAAAGCAAATTTAATATAGATGAATTTAATTTCTATTACGGTATTCCTCATGCTCACTGTGGATTTTCAACTGGACGTGGTACTCCTCTTGAAGCTTTTGATTATGCGCGGCATGCCGGACTTAATTTCCTTATTCTAACAGATCATAACAACTATCTGACTAAAACTGTACATCTGAAAGGAACTGAATTAAGTAAATGGGATGCAGGCAGATATCTTGCAGCCCGTTATAATAAAAAACATGAAAATTTTTTAGCATTAATGGGTTTTGAAAGTAAAACCAATCCCTTTGGTGATATTAACGTAATAAATTCCAATAGATTTTTTACGGGCACTGTAAACAACCTACAATTATTAGTTCTTTGGATGCTTAATAATCCAAATTCATTTATTTCAATTAATCATCCGCACAAGACAATAGAGCATTTGGAATATAATCCTATTTTGAATAAATTAATAACTTCTCTAGAGGTCGGAAATGGTTCTTCTCCGAACAAATATTTAAGATATGAAAAATATTATTATTACTTACTTGATAACGGCTGGAAATTAGGTGCTATAAATGGTCAAGATAACCATAGACTAAATTTCGGTGATGATGAAAACTTAACATGCATAATTGCACATGAACTTACAAACACATCATTAGTTAATGCTTTTAGAAATCGCCGCACATATTCAACTGAATCTAGAACTCTAAGTATGTATTTTACAATAAATGATGATTTCATGGGCGATATAATTACCTTAGATAATGAAGAATTGCGATTTTTAATTTCTGCACATGATACTATTCATAAAATATTAGAAATTAATATTATTTCTAATGGTGGAGTCATAATAAAAAAAATACCTAATTTAAACTTAAACAAAGTAAAATACTTATATAATCATCAACCTCTTGAAAATGAATCCTGGTATATAATAAAAATAATATTAGACAATAAAAATATTGCCATAAGCTCTCCCATTTTTAGAGTTTAGTCACTATGGCACTTTTTATTTCCATCTATTTATATGCGTAATCAAAATAGAATGTATAATTACACAACTTTATTAGCTCTGTAATTATACATTCTATTTTTATTTATTTTTCTTTACTCTATTTGGTTTAGCTTTTGATTTAATTACTATTTGCTTTTCCTTGCTTTTAGGACCACCTGTTTGATTAATATCCATAAACCATAAGAAAAATAATACTGCAAATATTGATAATATTGTTGTAAAATACTTATTTGAACTTCTTGTTCCTAGATATATTTGGATTATAAATAATACTATAGCTATTGATAAAGGAATCCATTTATTTATTTTCACTTTACTGAATATAAATTTTTTGCTAAATAGGTAAACTATTATTATAACTACCAGCATTAGTAAAAATAAAAGAACTGTTGTTATTATGTTCATATGTTACATATCCTCCTAAAAAAAGTTTATATACTTAATAATAATTTATATGTAAACTATTATCAAGCATTCCTTGCTTTTTATTTTATATTTTATATAATAAGTCTAATTTTTATCAATATATCAATATTATAAATTTATTTTTACAATATTATATTTTTAGCTTTAATTCTGCCTGTATATTTGATAAAATAGAAATGTATGTTATATGAATAAAATGAGGTGATATAATGGCTTTAGTTTTTAATAATCATTTAGATGAATTAGATTTACAAATATTAAGTTTATTAATAAAAGATTGTAGAACTCCATATTTGGAAATTGCAAGAGTATGCCATGTCAGTGGTGGTACTATACATGTAAGAATGAAAAAAATGGAGGATCTAGGAATAATCAAAGGTTCTAGAATAATTTTAAATCTTCCTAAATTAGGGTATGATGTATGTTGCTTTGTTGGAATATATGTTGATAAAACTTCTTCATTTACTTCTGTATTTGAACAAATGTCAACTATAAAAGAAGTTGTAGAATTACATTTAACTACCGGTAATTATTCTATGTTTTCTAAAATAGTATGTACTAATATTTCAGATTTACAAGATGTATTACTTAATAAGATAAACAATATTGATGGGATACAAAGAACTGATACTTTTGTTTCTTTATCTCAACCTATCGATAGGAACATTTCCTTATAAAGTAATTTAGGTGTATTTAGATAATTTACTAAATTTAGAATAAAAACATATTATGATGTGCATACTATCTTTGTATTATAAAAAGGAGTGTGTTTTTATGAAATTTTTAGATTCAACTGCACTTATATTAGTAATAATAGGTGGTATAAACTGGGGGTTAATTGGATTCTTCCAATTTAATTTAGTTGGTTCTCTCTTTGGAGCCTCTTCTATGCTAACTAGAATTATTTATTCTTTAGTTGGGATTGCCTCTTTATATGCTGTCTCTTTTCTTATTAAGGAAAGACAATCTTAATTTAAAAGCAGTGATTATTTTACATTAAAAATTTCTTAAGTATATACTTAAGAAATTTTTAATGTAAAATTAATATTATTTAAATGTATTTTGATATATAATATACATATCAATTCCAAATAATCTTTATTAGGGGGTACGTATATATTTGAGTACTATATTGAGTTTTAATTTTTATAACTTAATATATTTCTTTGCATTTTATTCTTTTGCGGGTTGGTGCATTGAGGTATTATATTATTTCAAAAATGAACATAGATTTGTAAATAGAGGATTTTTATATGGTCCTTTTTGTCCGATATATGGCTTTGGATCAGTATTTCTTATAGTGTTTCTTGATGGCTATAAGGATAATATATTTGCGCTATATTTCTTAGCAGTTTTATTAACTTCAGTCTTAGAATATTTTACAGGATTTATCTTAGAGAAAACATTTAAAACTAAATGGTGGGATTATACTGATGACCCATTTAATATACATGGTAGAATTTGTTTGTTTTATTCTTTATTTTGGGGTGTCGGTGAGGTTTTTGTAATTAGAGTAATACATCCTATTCTTAATAATATAGTTGCAAACATTCCACATCTGTTGGGAGATGTTATTCTTTCTAGTATTGTGATCCTTTTTATCACTGATTTTGGTTTCACTATGGTATCTTTAATGCAAATCGAAAAAACGTTTTATACATTTCAATTTGCACCGGCTAATTTTCTATTTGAGAAACCTAGTATTTTATTTAATTCTACGAGAGATAAAGCTATTGATAAGATGAGAACTTTTGAATCTATTATTGGTAAATTTAAGTTTACTTTAAACAATAGAAACTTAAAAGATAATATTTCATATAAACCATTAAGTTATATATTTAAAGCTTTGAAAGATAAGTTAAAAAAAGATTAAGGTAAATTACCTTAATCTTTTTTTATTTCATTTTTTTTATTTCATCAAATAATTCAATTGCTGCATTTCTTGGGCCATCTTTTTCTTTACCCTTTATTCCTAAGCAAGTTCTAATTTGTCCAACTTTAACCTGTCCTTTTTCAAACATTATCTTAAAGTACTCATTAATAAGAATATTAGTTTCATCTTGTTTTTGAGCTGGACCAAATGGATTTGCAAAAAATGATTCTACTAATCCCTTTTCAGTAGTAGTTCCTTTAGCCATTCTAGCACCTGCTTTAAATACTTTTATTGCATCTTCTGGAGTATCAAAATATTTCAAATAATTATCATTATCTAAAACATCCTCATAGTTATTTGCATAAAAAAAGAAATCTATTGGATGCCCTTTAGATATTTCCTTATATGAAGCTACTGGCATAACTAATCTTGCATTAATCTTGTCTGGATTCATGAATATACTTCTATCCATCTCTTTAAATGCATATCCTTGATCTAGATCATCTAATCTAACAAAAGCTCCAATTTCAGTCCCATAGCCTTTAATCACATTATCCTCTATTTTAAATGTCCCCATATCATCAAAAATAATTGTCATATCTGAAATATAATCTTCACTTAAACCTCTGAAAGCTTCTAAGCTCTCAGACTTACCTGCACCACTATCTCCCATAATAACAACATTTGCTTCATTTCCACTTTTAAGAATAATATTTACCATTGACCCATGTATTGGTAAGAATCCTCTCTTTATCATAATTAAATTATAAAGAGTTAGTGTCATCTTTTTTATATACCCGAAATAATCAATTTTTTCTGAATGATTTATATATCCAAGCATTATATCATTTTTATCATCATCGTAAAATACTGTCTTTAGTTCTTCCCCATCATCTTTAGCTCCAAATACATAAACAATATCTGGCTTTTTACCTCTTGTTTCTTCACTTCTTGCCATTTCAAATAAATTACATAAAGTTATACCATGTGCCATGAAATCTCTGTGAAAATAAATAAAAGTAAGTAACCCACCTATTTTAGCTGGATAACAGAACCAATGTTCTTTATTTATTTGAGCATATTTTAATGGATTATAATTTATTTCCGTAAACATACCATCTCTTGTATTTTTCTTAGGGTAAGTGATAAATGGTGTCTCTAACAGAATATGATCTATAAATGGAATCTCATCTAATATTTCATAACCATTTGGTCTAATCCATTCCATTTCATGAATCATAATGCAAGCATTACCGCCAGCTGGTATCTGTCTATAAACTTTTGGTTGATATCCTGAAACATGCTTTTCGACTTTTCTATATAATTTTAAAATCAATGTAGAAAATTTATCATTTGCTTCTGTAAAACTGACTGCAGCAAGTCCTTGTTGAATTTTATATCTATGGACTATAGTATATCTTTCAAGTTTTCTCCAAAATAAATAGAAATCTTCTATAAATGCTATAAATTTATCTCTGTCTTCTAATAAGTTATGATACGTAACACTAATCTCTACAATCTCTTCTACACTCATAACTGTTAAATATTTTATTATTTGAATCAAATCTCGTCTAATATCTATAAGACTATCTGTGTCTAATGCTTGATTTAAATATCTATATGAAAGTGAATTTCTTTTTTTAGCTCTTCTTAAATAAACTTCTAAGATTCGTCTAAACCCATCACTTTCTAATATAGATTCAAAACTATTACAGTACTTTGCTGTAAAGTTTATCATAACTTTGTCATTACTCATCGAAAATTCTTTTTTCATTTTTTAGCCCCCTATATGAATTCATAATTGCTATAATATTGCATTTTCCTTTCAAATTGCATATTTTTAATTAATTATATCATATTTTATGCAATATTCAATCATACATTTTTTCATTTATCACACATTTCCAAGTAAAAACAACTAAGTATTATATTAATATTTCAATTCGATTATTTAATAAAAGGAATTTTTCTATCTTTTCAAAATATTATTAATAATGATACAATATATATAAGGCACACTCAAAAAATAGTAGACATTATACTCGTCTGTTATTTTCTTTCATGTGCCTAATATATTGAAAGGAGTAACCCTTAACTTTATGACTAAAAATTATTTTAAAAAGAAATACTTATTCATATTTCTGATAACTTTAATATTGTCTTATTTATTCGTAGGTTGTAGCCTTTTATTAAATGATTCTAATAAAAATAGTCAGGATCATAATAAAATGCTTGTACATTATATAGATGTAGGTCAAGGGGACTGCATTTTGATTCAGGTAAATAACAAAAATCTTTTAATAGATTCAGGACCTAAGTCCGACAAAAAGCAATGCTTAAATTATTTATCATCTTTGAAAATAGATAAATTAGATTATGTAATTGCAACACATCCCCATGAGGATCATATTGGTAACATGGCTGATGTAATAAATGATTATAATATTTTAGCTTTTTATGCACCAAAGGTTACATCTACAACAAAGACCTTTGAAAAAATGGTAGAAGCCTTAAAAGCTAATAATTTGAAGATCAATGTAATAAAAAAAGGAACAAATTCTATTGATTTAGGTGAAAATACTAAAGTTACAGTCTTCTCCCCTACTAAGGATTCTGATGACAATCTTAATAACTACTCACCAGTTATTAAAATCGAATATGGCAATACATCCTTCCTCTTTACTGGAGATGCTGAAAAAGGTGTAGAAAACGAAATACTTGCTAATAACGAAAATCTTAGTGCTGATGTACTTAAGGTCGGTCATCACGGATCATCGACCTCTACTAGTGAACCTTTTCTAAAAAAAATCAATCCATCAATTGGAGTAATTTCTGTAGGCCAAGATAATACCTATAATCATCCAAATGAAGATACTATCAAACGCTTAACTGATAATAAAGTAACCGTATATAGAACAGATAAAGATGGAACAGTAATAATTTCTTCTGATGGGTCAACTATAACTAAAAAATAGCTTGCCTATTGTTCAGTCACTTGAGCACTGAACTTATGCAGATATACCACTGAAATAAAGTGACATGCATTTGTTACTGTTGCTGATAATTTATCTGTGGAATTTCTAGTAAGATAAGCTTCACAATTTCTGCATGCTCCTAAAGTAAGCTTAGGACAATCAAAATGGAATAACTTCTCTTGAAGAGATATTGACATGAAATATTCATTGAGCTATCATAGAAGTATTGTTGAAATACAAGTGACTGTAATAAATGCATTGTGCATTAAATATAAATTTATAGGAGTGAAGAAGAATATGACAAGTAAAATTAGAACAAGATTTGCACCTAGTCCAACTGGATATATGCATGTTGGTAATTTAAGAACAGCTCTTTATGCTTATCTTATTGCTAAACATGAAAGCGGAGATTTCATATTAAGAATAGAAGATACTGACCAAGAAAGATTAGTAGAAGGTGCTGTTGATATTATCTATAGTACATTGAAATTAACAGGGCTAACTCACGATGAAGGCCCAGATATTGGTGGAGCATTTGGTCCTTATGTCCAAAGTGAAAGAAAAGATCTCTATCTTGACTATGCCAAGCAATTAGTTGAAAAAAATGAAGCTTACTATTGCTTCTGTTCTAAAGAGAGATTAGATATGCTAAAAGAAAATTCTGAAGCTTTAAAAAGACCTTTTAAATACGATAAACATTGTGTTCATCTTTCGAAAGAAGAAATATCAGAAAATTTAGCTAAGAATATTCCTTATGTAATAAGACAAAACAACCCTACTACTGGTACAACTACTTTTGATGATGTTATTTATGGAAAAATATCTGTAGATAATTCTGACCTTGAAGATATGATTTTAATTAAATCTGATGGTCTTCCAACTTATAATTTTGCTAATGTAGTTGATGATCATTTGATGAAAATAACTCATATAGTTAGAGGAAATGAATATCTTTCATCTTCACCTAAATATAACAGATTGTATGAAGCCTTTGGTTGGGATGTTCCAATATATGTTCATTGTCCACCAATTATGAAAGATGCCCATAATAAATTATCAAAGAGAAATGGCGATGCATCATTTGAGGATCTTATGAATAAAGGTTATTTGAAAGATGCAGTTCTTAACTATATATCTTTACTTGGATGGAATCCAGGAACAAATGAAGAAATATTTAATCTTGAAGAATTAATCAAAGAATTTGATTATAAAGATATAAGTAAATCACCTGCTATATTTGATGATGCTAAACTCAAGTGGATGAATGGAGAATATATAAGAAAGCTTTCTTTAGATGAGTTCCACTCACTTGCCATTCCAGAATACAATAAGGTATTAAAGAAGGATTTTGATTTAAAAGTTATATCTGAGTTATTACATGCAAGATGTGAAATATTGTCTGATATTCCAGATCAAGTAGATTTCTTTGAAGAATTGCCAGAATACTCTACTGACCTTTATTTTCATAAGAAGATGAAAAGTACAGTAGAAACATCATTAATAAATCTAGAAAAAGCATTACCTCTTTTAGAAGCAGTTAATGAAGCTAATTGGAATATTGATTACCTTCACGAAAAAGTATTTGAGTTAATTAAATCTCTGGAAATCAAAAATGGTCAAATGTTATGGCCTATAAGAACTGCTCTTTCAGGTAAATCATTTACACCAGGTGGCGCATTTGAGCTCGCAGTAATATTAGGTAAAGACGAATCATTAAAGAGAATACATATAGGTATGGACCTTTTAAAAGCATAATGTAAATTCAAAATTAACATGTCAATATTATTTGTATATCCTCTGCCTAAAATTAAAAAATAGTCTATCTTTTCTTTATCATAAGAAAGATAGACTATTTTATTAAGCAAAAATTTTTTATTATATTATATGATTATTTTACAAAGCATCTTTTCCACGTTCACCGGTACGAATTCTTATAGCATCCTGAGCATCATAAATAAAAATCTTTCCGTCTCCATAATTACCAGTACTAATTTCTTTTAAAACTCTCTCTATTATCATTTCTGCAATTTCAGGCGATACAACTGTTTCAACCTTTACTTTAGGCAATAGATTTACATTATATTCGTTACCTCTGTAAATTGTTTTGTATCCTTTTTGATTACCATAACCCATGATATTCGATATCATAACACCATTAGCATTGCATTCATGTAAGATTTTTTTTAAATCTTCTAATTTTTCACTTTTAATAACAATTTCTAACTTCTTCATAATATTCTCTCCCTTTCTACAGCGATCTAGTATTTTGTTTGAATCTAAATAATTCCTTAATTTCCATATTATCTTCTGAATCATAATCTAGCTCAGGAGATTTTACTAATTGCACATCCGGATATGCTCCAATACCCATTTCAGGAATATCTAGACCATTTAGTTCAATCTCTGGTGAAACTCTTAAACCCCAAATTTTATCAAGAGCCTTGAAGAATATAAAAGAAACTCCGCAGCCCCAAACGAATAGAACAACAACTGCAATTAATTGTGCTGCTAATTGAGACGCATCACCAAAGAATAGTCCTCTTACAGCTCCAGTGACACCATTTAATCCATCACCGTAGCTACCATCAGCAAATAATCCTAAAGCTATAGTTCCCCAAATGCCATTAACACAATGAACTGAGATAGCACCAACTGGATCATCAAGTTTTAATTTATTTTCTACAAATGGTACGAATATGCATACTAGCAATCCTCCAACTGCACCGATAAAGAATGCAGAAGGTGCATTTACAAATGCACAAGGAGAAGTAATTGCTACAAGCCCTGCAAGAGCGCCATTTGCAGTCATGGATGGATCTGGTTTTCCGTATTTAACCCACATATAGAACATAGCAACAACGCCACCAATTGCACCTGCTATCATTGTATTCGTAGCAACTATAGCTAGTCTAAAGTCAGAAGCATTTAATGTTGAACCTGCATTAAATGAGAACCAACAGAAGAACAAAATAATGGTTCCTATAATAGCCATTGGGATATCATGTCCCGGGAAAGGTCTTGCAGTTCCATCTTTCTTAAACTTACCAATTCTAGGTCCTATGACAATTGCACCTGCTAAAGCAAGCATTCCTCCCATTGCATGAACAACGGACGATCCTGCAAAATCAACTACACCATGCCCTAATCCAAAATTTTTACCAAGGGTAGAAAGCCAGCCACCGCCCCATACCCAATTTCCAAAGAGAGGATACAAGAACATGGCAATGAACAACGACGTTATAATAACAGCAGAGTATTTTACTCTTTCTGCTATTGCACCAGTTGGAATAGTAATTGTAGTATCCATAAATACCATTTGGAAGAAGAATAATGCATAAATACCAGGGTCATAGATCCCTGTACCAGATAGAATGAACCCCTTATAGCCCATAATACCACCAAAATCAGGTATAGAGAGCATTGCATCAAGTGCACCGCCTCCAGTTCCAAGGCCTGCAGCTCCACCGGAGCCACCAAATTGAATTGCAAATCCTACTAGAAAATATCCAATTGCTCCGATTAAGAATACCATAAAGTTCATTGTCATTGTATGTGCTGCATTCTTACCACGACAAAATCCTGTTTCAACCATTGCAAATCCACATTGGAAGAAAAAAACCATGAATCCGGTTATCATAACCCAAGTATAATTTGCTCCATAATAACCCTTATTTGCAGTTGTTGCGACGTCTGATAATGTTTCAGCTCCGCTTGTAGCAACATAAGAAGCACCTGTTGGATCTGATCCCCCTGCTGGTGAAAGTGCTAAAACTAGCATTACAGCCAAAGTACATAATAATAATAAAATAGCGCCTAATTTTGCCGACTTTTTCATAAAAATTCCCCCTTAAAATAAAAATATATTTTGTGTCATTTTTTGTATGCTAGCTTTTTTAATTTTTTTCTTTTAAAATTCTCCCATGAAAATTTTGATGAATCTTTAAGTAATTCTTCCTTTAATTTAATAACAGATAAATAATATTTTATCCCAAGATATAAAACCAAAACTCCAAATACTGCACCTGATATGGAAGAATTAAGAACTTTAAAATTGATATGATTCACTAAACTGAAAATACTAAAAAAAATTCCTAGAAAAATAATAATCATGGTACCTGCATAAAGAAGATTGACTATGATTACTTTTTGTTTATCAATTACGGTATTTTTCATTCTCATACCTCCCTTCTTTTAATAAGTTTTTTAGCAACTTTTAAAATTTACAAACATTTGCTATTATTTTTTAAATAAAAAAGCGCCTCTATTTTAATAGAGGCGCCTTTGCCATTTACATTATATATATTATTTGTTTATCTATGTATTTGTTAAATTATATCATTTGTACAATTTTAAGTCAATACAATATATATATTATTTTCTATCAATTCAATATAATTCTTTTTAATATAATATGATTAAAATTCTGTTTTGGGACTTAAATTCTAAGAATTTAATCAATCTTATATGATACATCCAAAAATAATAACAGACCAAAGATTCATCTCAAATCAAACGATAAGATGAATCTTTGGTCTGTTATTTTCTTCCAGGTCTCTACTTCACTTAAATTTATTTTATATCATAATCTTATATATCTTTTATTATACCTTCTATATTCTGTATATCTTCTATATCTTCTATATCTTCTATATCTTCTATATCTTCTATATCTTCTATATCTT